>MDSW01092990.1_pt1 | contig 10576 bp, 5 predicted proteins | sample 811171 | NCBI WGS metagenome assembly MDSW01 (sample SAMN05326641, study PRJNA326480) | marine metagenome | isolation source: seawater | place: Atlantic Ocean: North West | collected 2012 | reverse complement strand
CATTACCGATGTCAACGGGTACGCGATTTACTTCTCCAGAGGCATGCTTCCGAACAACAAGAAAGGCAAGGTGGACACGTCGTTCGATTATTGGTTACATTTAGGTTTGCAATGTTACGATAGAGAGTTTTTGAAATTGTTCCCGAAAATGCCGGCGACGCCGATGCAAACGCAAGAAGATTTGGAGCAGTTGAAAGTGATTGAGAATGGGTACAAGATTAAAGTTATTCGGGTGAACCACTGCGCGCATGGCGTGGACGAGCCAGAAGACGTCGCGAGCATCGAGAAGATCATCGCTGAAGATCCGAGCTTAGATTAATATATTAACGTATATATACATGTCTATTTTAATACGATGAGTACCTAATATTGCTCGTTACGATTATTATTATTATTATCATGATTCCTACTGTAGTACTATTACGTGTCGTGTTTTACGACGACGCTTGTACAGGCCTAACTAAGAAGAAATACTCGTGTACGACTTCTGAACTCTCTCTCTAAAAACTATAAAATTATTTCAAACTGACGGATTGCAATCGAATTCCCATCGGCCGTTTCTCCTGAATTGCTTGCTCTAACCCACCTAAACCGAAATAAAATTTGCTATATATGATCAACAGTCGCGTCCCGCCTTCTCGATACGCCTCCACCGCTGTCGGATAGTGACTTCGCACCAACGGCGATTGCGACTCGTCTTCCAACCTTGCGATCCTCCGCCAGGTTGCGCCGCCATCGCCGGAGACAGCAACATCGAGAAAAGTCCGCGCGTGCCGTTTCTGTCCTTTTAGTTTCGCGTGCGCGTTTATAACCATCGCTAAGGCGCCCGAGTGTAATCGAATCAAGACGATTTTTGAATCTGGGTTTGGTATTGCCGTCGATTCTGGCGGCGTCCACGTGATGCCTTCATCGTACGAAGCTGAGGCGTATAAAACGCCAATTTTCGTTCTAAATAACATCAAAACCGACCCATCATCTCGCTCTGTCAACGTATTTTCAATCAACCACGTCCTAGGGTGGTCCAACTTCCCGTACGCTTTCCATGTCTTCCCGTTATCTCTTGACCGCAACACGCCGGCGTTACCTTTCGTTAACAACATGTTCGAACACGGTGCCGCGTCGTGTGGTTCTCGCCAATATGGGAGCAACCACACGCCCGATCGCAACACAATCATAGGGTTGGCGATAACTTTTGGAATTGGCCCGACGCCTTTACCGACATCACCTTGTCTAAAAATCGTCTTTGGCGGCGCCCATCGTACGGATTTCAACCAATCGTAATTTTCAAACGTCGGCACTTTTAACGACGTCATCTTGATGTCACCTCCTGGTAATTGTCTATCGTTTTGTATGCCAGATGGGTTGAAATCCCCTTCTTGAGGTGCAGTTCGAATGCACTCCCGACTTTCGCTATAAAATAAGAAAATCTCGTTGTTGTCTTCGTCCACGTGGAGCACTGGCGACCACTGTGCGCTGCCGTTTTCAATGGCAGGGATTTTAAACTCCGGACCCCATTTTTCGCCAGTAGCGGATCTCGAAAACGCGTGGAATATTCTTTGCGTCAAGGAACCTTCGTTATCTTCCGCGCCTTGCCACGCGACGACAAATCGAGCGTTGGGTGAGTCTACTGGTCCGAGTCGCGCAATGGTAGCCATGTGTTTGTATTTTAAAGTGTTGTTCGCGATGGGGGAAATCCACGCTTTATGCGTGGGACGTTTTAAGCGTGGGCCTCGAACGCCTAAATCAGAAGCTATCTCGTTCGAATTATCCATGCTGTTGTTCTTGCCATTACCACCATTCGCGGCGAACGCTCTCGCGAACGACCGTCTCGCAAATTTTCCTTCCACGCTAATCGTCGCGCCGGCGTAATCGACCAGTCTCGCTTGTACGGCTTGCCAACTCGCGTGACCGAACAGATCTCTACGCTCTGCATAAAAAGCTTTCTCTTTCGTTTGTTTCGGAACGTACGTTACCGCTGGTGTTGTTGATGCTGATGTTTTTGTAGCGAATAACGAAGAAGAGCCGCTACTCTTATTCATCGCTAAAACTCTCGCGTCCGACGTCGAACTCGTCGTCGACTCCGGCGCCAAAGGCGCGTCTACATCTTCGACGTCCGTCCCGTAAACATCGATATCTTTCGCGAACGGGTCGTATTCGAACTGTTTGGCGTTTGAATTTGAAAAATACTTGTTCCTTCTCCCTCTTTCGCCGCCGCGAAGATAATACGTCGTCCACAATCGATAGAGAATCGTGATGGACAAAATCATCACGAGCAAATTGGAGGAGCGCTTCCGTCTTTTCTTTTTCGAGGCGGAAGAGGCGTGAGAGCGCTTCATGACGGCCTCTTCTTTATTTTTTCTTCTCTCTCTCTCGCTCTTCTCGCTCGACGGCTTCACGCGCCTTCTCCACTTTCTCTCTATATAAATATCTCAAATCATCCCAATTCCGTTTTAAAATAAAACAATCTCTCTCTGTCTTTCTCTCTCTCTTCTTCGCCTCTCCTCTTTGGACTCCCAAACGCCTTCTTGTGTTCGCGAGTCTCCCTCCCCCTCCCCCAGGGTCCTTTCGCGTTCTCGTTCCACCAAAATCGTTCTTCCCTTGGATCTGTCTCGGCGACGAAAGATGACGACGACGACGACGATACAAATTTGATGCAATCCAAATAAAATAAAGAGGAGGGAGGAAAAAAGGTCTCATTTAGGGTGTTAAACCCTAAGAGGTCAAAAAGTGGAGTAAGAGGTCTCACCTTTTGCCCTTACGATTGATCGACGTCACAACACACCAGCACCACCATGGACGACGTCCTCGCCTCTCAAGTGCACGAACACATCTTCGGAAAACCATCGTCGTCATCGACGACGACGGGGGTGGACGAAGAAGGAGGATTGAACGGCCCGCGTCGCCTTTTGGCGGAGAATTTAGAACAGCAACAGATGGAACTGACGACGGAAGATCGAGAGGACCACACGTTTAACGGTATACGCATTGTCATCTCTCTTTTCTCTTTCTCTTTTTGCCCCCGCATCATCGCGTCGCCGCAAAGTCGCGCTCCTTTGTCGTCGTCGTCGTCGTCGTCGTTAAAACTCACGAACACCACCTTTAATTTAAAACCACCGTCCCCATCGCCAGGCATATTCTTCGACGTGGAAGCGGCCACGTCTGTGCCTTTGCAATACATCGAAATCCAATCCGTTTTCGTGAGAGGCATGTTGGGGAAAATGACCGTCTGGATGTCGGATTCGGGGGAGAGCGAGAAAAAGTATTGGAAACGAACGAGCAAGGAAACAATCGTGGACGAAGAAACGGGAGAAGAAAAGACGATTTTTACCGAGTTCGACGTGGAAAAGAAAGAAGGGTTTGAGTCGGAATACTTGAACGAAGATGAAGAGAAGGAATACGGCTTGGTCGATCGGTACACGACGAACGGCGGGTACCATCGACAGCAGTTGTGGAAAAAAGTGTTCGAGGACGAGATCTCGCCCAGTCGGAGGAAGTTGAAAGAGTTGGTACTAGATGCACCGATTCGGGTGGAAAGAGGGAAAAGGGTTGGGATTTACGTCCATTCGGCGGAAGGAGGCGATCAAGGGATCGTGTACGATAACGTGGCCGAGTTGAGAGCGAGGCCGAAGAGAGACGGAAGGGTGATTATACATCCCGGCATTGCACATTTGAGTTTCAAACCGTTTGGTCGATCCGCGCCGTGGGGTGGGATTTCCTTGAGGAAAGGTCGACAGTTTGTCGGTAAGCTCGGGTACGCTGTGAGGTGGATGTTGTGGTCGGAAGTTAATCATCATTTGTTTCCGATTGGGTATAAACAAGCTGTAAAAGAGTTGATAAAAGGAAACCAGTTGGACGAGAAGTGCGCGCTTTCGATTTTACCGCCGGAAATCATGTTTGCGGTGTTAAATAAGTCCTGCGGTTGGGATTGGTTTGGTTCACAAATGAGAAAAATAAAGAGAGCAGACGGCAAGTCTTTGTTTCCGAAAATTGAATGGTCGGATACGTGCGGCAGACGAAATTTGGATAGGTACCTCTGGAAGAGTTCGAGAAGAGTCGAGCTGATAAACCAGGAGCAGCGGTGGGGCCAGATCTCGGGAGAGAGGAGAGAATATTTCACTCGAGCGCTCAAGATTTTTAGGCACCTCATGCACGAGGAGTATATCGTCAGGTTGAAGAAACGGTTGGCGAATAGCATCTCATCGGACAAAGACGAAGATCTTGAAGATGAAAAATCGGAAGAAGAAGAAGAAGAAGAAGAAGAAGAAAAAGAAGAAGAAAAAGAAGAAGAAAAAGCCGAAGGGAAAAGAAACACGAGAGCATCGACGGCGGTAAAGAAACCAAAGAAAGCGTCAAAGCCTCCTAAACTCACCAAAGAAGAAAAGATTGAAAAAGAGATCGAGTCTGCGTTTGGTCGCATACTCGAATTAGAGTTGCAGCTCCAAGAGTTTGTGTTTCATCACACGCTCGATAATTTGGCGAGAGAGTTGGAAAATCTCGATTTGCTCATCGAAGAAGGCTTTTGCGATTCGAAGGACGAGGTGGATAGATTTCTCACGCATTCGCAATTGAATCATAATCTTTCGACAGATTTTCATAAAACGAGCGGCTTGAGTCGCAACTCGGCTTTACAAGAGCTCATTGAAATGAACGGTGGCCGACGCATCGAGTTTGAAAGCGGATCAAATATTAGTGGCTTATACGATAGAAGGGTTTTCAGCGGCTTCAGTTACATGCCACTACGTGTGCACGAGCTAATGCCGGGGTCCATCATCGCACAATTTGAAAAAGATTTATCTCACATTCATGGGAATCAAATTTGGTACGGAAACCACGGACCGACTTTAGGGGGACTCGGCGGCGGCGCGTTTGAAGATCAAGAATACTCAACCTCGGAGGAAGACGATTACATATCTGAAGAAGAATATTACGATGAGGAAGATGAATTTGAATACTCGTACTACCACGAGGAAGGCGAAGAATATGGCGAAGAACTCTAAAGGAAGAAGAACTTGGAAGTATAGAATAAAAACTCAATGCACATGAATTGAAATCTGGTACCATATACAATTATCAACAAACGCACTAGTGCTCCATTTCGTCGTCCATCTCTTCCTCCTCTTCTTCTTCCACGTCGCTCAACTTCATATCGTCCAACATCTCTTCTAATTTGATCTCGGGAATTTCGTCGTCTTCATCGTCCTCATCGTCCGTTTCGTTAGCCAATGCGTTTTGATTCGCTCGAATCACAGCGTCTAAATCCTCGTTTTTCTTCTTGTACACGTTGATTTGCGCGCGGCCTTCGAAATCTTCCTCCAATTCTTGCATGAACAACTCCTCGTCTTGCATTCTCCTGTCCACGTCGTCCTTTTTATTTGTTTCTTCGTCTTCGTGTATGTCCATTCTTTTGAGTTCCCAAGCTCTTCGGTATCCTCGGTCTCGTCGTTTCTTTCGTTTCTCGGCGTATGATTTCTTGACCAAAACGACATCCGGTATCCTCGACTCGCCCACTTTTTCCACGTACGAATCGAAGGAGTCGTCCGAGATTTGCACATTCGTTAAATCGTACCCTAACGCGGTATCACCAACTTTTAACACCGACCCTAAATGTGTTCGAGTGAAAAAGGTGATGTCATTCGTCCCGAAATCTCTCGATCTCGCCACCGTGACGTCGGCTAACAAGTTTTTCCTATTTGCTCTTCGTTGTTTACCACCAGTCGTGCTCGCGTTACCACCGAACTGAGACCCGTTGAATAACTGCGAGCGATTCTCCCCGTAACCGTCGTCACCGTTTTGCTCCCATTCGTTCCCGTTCACAATCTCTAAATCTAAAACGATATACTCGCACAACTGCTTGGAATTCGCCATCGCCACAAACGGGCACCGCCAATACTGTTCACTATTCAACCACACGCGTCTCAGCGTGTGCATTTCCGTGAACTGCATGCTACTCCCAACTCTCGTGCACAAAACCACCGGTCCAATGCCTCCAAAACTTTTGCTGGTCTTCGGAGGCAAACACACCAAATCCTCGCGACACATCGGTACGATTTCCACCATCAGCGTGAAACGATAATTATACGTGTTGTCGTTCGCATCGTGAGAAACTAATTGCTTATCGTTTCTACTCCGAATAGGTAACACCGAACCGATGAAATCTACCATTTTTAATCCGTGACTTCGATGTGCGTAATAAAAATCCAACCCGTCTGGTTGAGATTTCACCCCAATCGCGTTCACCTCCATCGAATGTTTCAAAATCAACTGTTCCAAGAACAAAAACGTCCTCTTATGTTCCACTTTCTGTCTCACTTGCACGCACGCTTGCCATTGATCGGCATTCGCGGCCGCTCTCGCGCACGCATCGCACATGTTCCACTCCACCACGTACTCCACCACAAAACTTTGCTGCAAGATAGCGCCGTTCAACACCTCTTTTTGCACCGTCAACTTTGTCTTTAACCGTTTCGAGTGCGGCTCGGTCCATATGAACCCGGCATCAACTAACTTCACCTTATTCAGCCCTTTCACTCTTTTGATACAAAAAGTCAATAGCTCTTTACTCTCTAAATCCGCGCGTATCCAGTGTTTTGGCGGTTGTAAATATCTCCCGCATTGGTTGCAGTGAATGACCGAACATTGCTTTTGTATTCCTTCGGTGATGTCCACTTGTGTTTTGATGCACTCGACGCACATGCCAGTCGGGTTCGGGGAGATGGCAGTCGCGCACATGCAGCACAAAACGTGCCCGGGCTGCGCGCGAGGGTTCATCGACGGATTACCATTCGTGCCAAACATGTCGATGCGCCGTATATATATATATATATATATATGCGCGTGTGTTATGCGTATCCCCGCGACAAAAGAAAAGCTCTGGCGGCTGCCGTCTCCAAATTCGCAAGAGCACAGAGACGTCCAAAAAAAGTCGAGTCGCGTCTCTCTTCTGAGCGGATAATTAAAATAAGAGACGTCGTCGCTTTCTTCGTTCGCGCCGTAAAGAAGAAGAGGACCCCCAACGCTCTCTCTTCTCTCTCTCTTTCGAGCGAGCGTGACAAAAGACTTTGCCTTTACTCACTCTAGAGATTTTTTATGTAAAGTCGAGACTTCCGAAGAAAGAAAAGAAAAGAAAGAAAAGAAAAGAAGTGCATTTGATACCCTAAATATATGTGAGACTCTAAACCCTAAATAGTTTGGGTCGAAAAAAAAAAGTGCCGAAGATGTCGAAAATCTCCTCACACTAAAAGCGGTCGCGTTTAAGATATGATATCATCTTCTTCGTCCCAAACGACGACACCCTCGTTTTCGGCGTCGTCGTTTGGTCGTCATCGTTTGAACAATAATCACCATCGGGGTCGTTTCTCTCGTCGTCGTGGGAGGATGACCACCACGGCGTGTGTTCGTCCTTTACATCGCGCACACAAAGTGCAGTCGAGACATTTTTTTGGGGGTCGAGGAATGCGTGTGGGCTCATCATCATCATCATCATCATCATCATCATCGTTATTGTGTACGATGTCACTCCCCGACGCCATGAGTGCGTCGGGACAGTATTTGGGCGATGTGAGTGCCGTGACCACCGACGCGTGGAGTGCGTTTTCGAATGGGTTACCGCCGGAAATGGCCGGAATCGAAACGAAACTCTTTCAAGCGAGTTTGATCCCATATCTCGTGTATCTCTGGTTTCTCTCGAGGGACGAAACCGAGACGCCGGAAGCGAGCAAGTTTGGAGCGAACTTTTTGTTACTCTTTGTGTTTGCTACGATTCCAGCAGGTATCGCAGCGAAGACGCAGTTTGGAGACATTTTAGCAAACGTGGATGTCTTGCATGGCTCATCCGAGGCGTTGTTGACTTTATCTAATCTGTTCTTTTTTATGGGATTCGCGTACGCTTTATCCGGCGGGTCTTCTCCTACGGGTGCTTCTGCGACGAAGAACGACGCGATACCGTGGAAATCTGTAGCAAAATTTATTGGTATCGTCTCTGCGAGTTCTGTATTGTTGTCATTTGCAATCCCGTTGGGATTCGGAGATGTGCTTCACGAAGAACCCACGGATGCTCTTTCTCTTCTAACATGGGGCGTACACGTGTCTTCTATAACCGAATGGACGGCCGCAATGGGCGCCATTTGGGCGTATGCAGAATTTTCGGGAAATAAAAAGTGGAAAAATTTGACCTGGGCAATGTCACCATTTCTAGCTAGTGGGTTGAGTGCGTGCACATTTCATTTCTTTTACAATCCGCCCGAACTCGGCGCACTCGTACCGTTACAAGCGTTACTTACGCTCACTGGAAATTGTACGTGTGCTTTCGCAGCTTACACTATATGGGACGAAGCTAAATCTCATCCTTCTTCTTCTACGAAGATAGGTGAAAATATGCCAGAGTTTGATGCAGATGCGTTTATATTAAAACTCGCTCTATGGACAGTCTCGGGAGCATCTCTCATCAAATACGGCGAGCTTTTTATTGGGGATGCGCCTCTCGAGCCCGATTTAGTGCAAGCGATGGCTATTATTATCTTTTCGACGACGATACTCACCATGTACTCGGTGTCTTCTTCTCCCTCCGAAGAAACAAAACAATATTCCGAGGGAGTGTCGGAAGCACCAGCGGATCCAAGTAATAAAATTCAGGGTATGAAAGACCGTATCAAGACACTCGGCGTTTCAGGAACTATATCGTACGTATTAATAGAACTTATGTTTTGGGCTATTGCGTTTCCTGTCGCTTTGAGTTGGTATAGATATATGGACGGAAATTGGCTCGATTTATCGGATCCTGTGGATAAGGCGAAACTGTTAGGCGCGGGGACTGTTTTCATTAACATCGTGCGATTGTTAGTTCCTTTTCGTTTAGGTACGGCGATCATGCTTGCTCCAAAGGTTGAAGAGTGGTTGGGAATGACGAAAATCGAGGGAGAAAGGTCCACATCAACCAATAGCGAGAAAAATAACGACATGTGGTCGTCTGGAAATTTCGCGAAGGCACTCATAAAAAACGGAGATAAAAGGAATGAAATAATGAAAGAACAACCTTCCAATTTACCATCTTTGACGAATGTATTGAATGATTGCCCGCGAACGCGATGGAATTGTGAAAGTATCGATATCAACAGCGCGCAACAAGAATACAAAAATTCGAATATTCCCGAATGCCCTCTAGCTCTCGATATCTCTTCAAAGCTAGATGCCAGTTCTACCAATGAAATTGCGGACTGCGAACTCGCGTGGTTGCGTGAAAACGCGGATGACATTAGAGATAAACTTTTAAAGCATGGTTGCATACATCTGAAAGGCTTAGAACTTACGAAAACGTATGTTGGTTTCCGTAAGATGTATGAAGTACTTGGTTTTAATGTTTGCATGGATCCCATACACACCTCTGGTTTGAGAAAATTCGCATCAGAAACCAACGGCATCTACGAAGAGGTAAACAAACCTGCATTGAGAAAACATTACATTGGACTTCACAACGAAAGTACGACAAATCGATGTGCTGCTTTTGGAGCGTTTGTGTGTTTCAAGCCAGCTGAGATTTCCGGTGGCGAGTTCTTCATCGCTGATGGAAAACGGATTTTTCGAGATATAGATAGCAACGTTCTCGACCGAATTTATCGAGAGAGAGTGCGAATTTCCGTCTCAAATCTTGACTTTTTTGCGCCAATTGTCGAAGATCGTGGAAATCCAAAGCTCGAGAAGACTCTAAAGGAAGGCATCGCAAAGGTTGTTGATAAATATGTTGCTCCCATGTTCGATATGGAGTTGGACATGGTTTGGGGAGCTGATGGAATGATTAATGGCAATAGACTTCAGGCTATTGAAAAGTCCGAATCCCCTATAAATCGACATCCCGTGACCAACGAAGTCGTGTGGTTCTGCAACATCCATAATCACTCTCGTTATTTACGAGACAACAGAATGTGTACCGTTCCAGAGGTTGGCATGACAGAAGTCTACAACGGCAATTTAAAAAGAATCAACGAAGATGATTTAGACGAGATCGATCGTGCGAGCCGGAAAAACATAGTCCCGGTTGCGATGAAAGAGGGTGAAGTTTTGCTGGTTGATAATTACCGAGTTTTACATGGTCGAGATACGTTTGAGGGTGATCGATATCATGCCGTGAGTTGGTTCACATTTGCCGAGGAGGCGAATGCAAAATCTTCATCGGCGAACACAACTACGGGGAACACACTCAATTCTGTCATCAACAAAATGCTAGATCTGCTCCCGAAATGATCGCGATTATGTTGTTTGAGTAAGCTACCGATATTTACCATCATTCCTATTCTCTGCATCTGTCCGCGTTCGTTCGCCCTGCCCTGTTTGTGTTGAAGCGCTTTATCCAAAAAAATACGCCAAAACGCCCTCCTCTTCGCGAACGGGGAAAAAGAAGAAAGCGGGGTATTCTTTTACTCTTCTTCTTCGAAAACCGAAGAGAGAGAGAGAGAGAGAGAGAGAGAGCGTGTGCGTGCGCGATGTCGCACCTGTTCCTCGCGATCGTCGCGGCGACCGCGTACTTTTTCTGCGTCGCGTGGAGAGGCTGGCGACTCGAACGCGCTTCTTCGGGCGAGTAAAT
>MDSW01079253.1_pt1 | contig 10576 bp, 7 predicted proteins | sample 811171 | NCBI WGS metagenome assembly MDSW01 (sample SAMN05326641, study PRJNA326480) | marine metagenome | isolation source: seawater | place: Atlantic Ocean: North West | collected 2012 | reverse complement strand
AGCATATTTTCTCCGTCTGACTTAGCATTTTGAGGCTCTTGATGAGTTTCAATAAAAATACCATCAACTCCAGCTGCAACTCCTGCTTTTGCAATCGTTTCAATCATTTCTGGATTTCCGCCAGTAACTCCATTATTCTGATTTGGTTGCTGTAAGGAATGTGTAACATCTAAAACCACTGGAGTACCAAAACTTTGCATTGTTGGAATACTCCTGTAGTCTACCACTAAGTCTTGGTAACCAAACATAGTTCCTCTTTCTGTTAGCATTATATTATTGTTGCCATTTTCTTTTACTTTATTTACAGCATGTTCCATACTTTCTGGAGAGAGAAATTGTCCTTTTTTGATATTTACTACTTTTTCTGTTTTGGCAGCAGCTATTAATAATTCAGTTTGGCGGCAAAGAAATGCAGGGATTTGCAATATATCAACATATTTAGCTGCAATACTAGCTTCTTCGGAAGTGTGTATATCTGTTATTGTAGGGATATTAAAGCGTTCTCCTACATTTTTTAGGATTTCTAAGGATTCTATATCTCCAATACCTGTAAAAGAATCTAAACGGCTTCTATTGGCTTTTCTATAGCTTCCTTTAAATATGAATGGGATTTCAAGATTATTAGTAATGTCTAGAATCTTTTCAGCTATTTCTATTGCCATTTCTTCATCCTCAATAATGCAGGGTCCAGCTATTAAAAAGAAATTACCTTTATCTAGGTGTTTAATTTTATTTATTTTTTCTAGCATATTAAAATTTTAGTTTTATATTAAAATAAAGGCTTAAAGCACTTGCTTTATCTCGACCAAAAACATCTTCTATATGATATGTTCCAATTATGAACTTATTTCTTTTTCCTTTAGATAATGCTAGACCGATATTTCTTTTATTAGAATATCCTCCGTAACTTAAGCTAGGGATAAGATCATAATATTTTGTATTTAGAATAGAATGGATGTAGTATAGAGGATGGAAATTAGATTCTTTAAGTCCTTGATTAATTTTATTAAATGATAATACTTCATTATCAATGTAGGGTTGCCATTTTGAGATGATACCTGCTGTATATTTATTAAAATATTTAGATGTTGTTCTTCTTGAAACTGATATGTTTAATGTGGCTGGTATATATGATTTAAAAGCAGTGTTATTTGTTTTAAGATGATTATCTTTTATGTTATATGTGTCCAATATTGAGTCATTAAAATTATAGATGTCTTCTACTTCAACACCCTGAAAGTTAAATATACTATCCGTTGCTAAAGAGATAGAGGATGTATTCCAGTTAATAAAACCTAGATCTTTTACTGATATCAGTATATTATATCCTTTTACATTAAAGTTAGTACCAAGGTCAATTGCTACACCATTACCATTATTTACGAATGGTGAGAGATTTGAAGTATCAGTAGCAAAACCTTTCATATTATATTCTATATCTAGATAGGTTCCTAGCGGTGCTGTATACAAACTGCCTTGTTCTATTATGTAAGAAATATGATGATTTCCTACTAAATAAGATAGGCCTCCATTAATATTTACATTCTTAATTTTTGCGCCATATTTAATTTTATATTGTTGGTATCTATCGGCTCTTATATTCATATCAGAGAGATCAAGTGTTTCATCTTGATAATAAAAATTTCCTTCTAGTAATAAGCGTATTAGATCATCCGTAAACTTGGCGTTAAAAAGATTTACATCTTTAAAAACAAATCCGATACTCTGATTCTTAAAGTGATAAGAATAGCTTAGTCGATTACTTATTTCTAAATTAATAATATTACTCTCACCTGCATTATTTATCCATATTGATTTTATACTATCTGTAATAAGTTTACCGTTAAGCATGCTATTTATAAGACCCTTGTTTAATGTGTTGCTTTCAGCTATGAAATTACTTGTCCATGTTATTTTATGTTGCTTTTCTTGCGCAATCAATACGAATGGTATCAGAAGTAGTAGAGCTATTATTCTCATTATTCTTCTATTAGTTTATTAATCTTAGCACTTATAGCAATTTCTAGTGTATAGTTTGAGTATATATCAATAAATTCATTAATAGGTTTGGTTGTAAAGGTAGAGGTTGCAACTACTCTTTTAACACTTTCAAAATTATTATAGTTTATCTCAATATAAGTAGGTGTGCTATTAGTTACAATATTATCATCGTTAATTTGAGCAGCGTTAATTATAGTATTATTAAGTAAGGTATCAATAATAAGATTATTTTCATCAATTAGTATAAGTTGAATTTCCGCATCAAAAGGAAACCCATTATTAATTGAAAGATATATCTTCTCGATTTTATTTTCATTATTGTTAGGCAGATCAATATCTGTGGTGTCTATAAAAGATAGTTTATTAGCAATAATACTTAGAGGGATCTTAAGATTCATATTAGCTTCTATAGGGTATTGAGGATATAAAAAATCTTCAATTATTGATTGTCCATTAGGGTTTATATAGAACGTAGCTTCCGTTTTTAATCTATTTGGGAATATTTCTAGCATCTCATCTGCTTCAATTTCTATCTCTGTATAGGTAGGAATAATTGTGTTATTGCTTGTGATACTTGCTCGTTCTATGTTATGTATCTCAGTATTATCAAGTATTGCTATAATCTCTGTACTTCCATTTATGGCACTTAGATGATTAATCTGCACACCTGCATCTGCACCAATAAAGTTATTAATACCGATACTAATAGTTGCACTTTCTAGGTTAATGTTTCCAGATTCTATAATATTAAATATATCTGTTTCAATTATTTCTGGTCCTAGTACTAAGGTGTCTTGTCCAAGATATCCTTTTGCATATTCTGGGTTAAGATCAAATTCAATAAAAGAATAAAAACTATCTGTATAGTTAATGGTTTCTAATGTTCCTGTAGAGTCAATATAAGTATAGGCTTCAGTGTAGATGGTATTGATGGTATCTCCTCCTAAACGTCCTTCTTCCCCCGTTAAGTCTAATACATATCCTTGAAAATCAAAATCAAAAGAGCTTAGATTGTTACTTGTCGCCTCAGGTACAAACATGTTCTCACTCGTAAAAGAGATCCCATTTTTTGATAATGAAGGGATATTGTATATCATTTTTCCATTTGGCAATGTGCTAAGTACATTGATTGTAACAGTACCAGATTTAATACCTATTTCTGTTATTTGAGCACTACCTAAACTAAAAGCATGTTCTTTTAAGGTTTCAGTTAATTGTTGCTCTGGGAATATAGCTGTAGCTTCTGTAATGCCAATATCAGAGATGGTTATAGTTGTTATAATTGCATCTGAGTAATCTATTACTTCTGTGCCAATATTTTGATTAATATCTACATTATGTAGTATAGCTATAAGATCTTCATCTAATGTCTGTCCAGCGATAGAAACACTATCTGTAATGGTCGTTCCTTTAGGGATAATAGGAAAATTAAATGTAGCTATAATATTTTGATTACTGGAATTTGCTAATGTTAGACTAACATTTGAGATATCTGTTGGGTAGCCATTCATAATATTAATAATTAACATCCCTTTATATAATGTCATAGTCTCAAAATACTCACTTGCATTAATATTAACAGTCTTCTCACTAATTATATTAGGGAAAGCTGGTATAAATATAACTGTAGAGCCATCAGGTATCAGGCTATCTAGTTCTGCTTCTACAACCACTTCTCCTAAAGATGCTGTATCAGTAATCACAACATCATCAAAGATTGTTGAATCTAGAGTGTGAGTCTGTTCATCAGCGATTGCATCAATCTTAATAAATGTATCTAGATTCATATTAACAAATTCTTGCTCAAATACAAGAGAAATAAAACCGTTTGGATCTTCATTAATTAGATTTGTAGTATCTGAGATAAGGTTAGTAATATTTAGATTAGTACGTGCAATTGGAATAATTATATCTGTATCCCAACTTGGACGTTCTAGTTCATGCTTGCAAGAAAATATAAGCAGAAGACCTAAAGCAATAAGAAAAGTTTTTTTCATTTTACAAAGATAGCTTAATAATTATATTTTTTCTTCCAAAGTTTTTTTAGCTCCTCTTTAAATATATTTTCTTTTTTATTATTAGAAGGTTTGTAGAAAGTATTTCCGCTTATCTCATTAGGTAAGAATTCTTGTTCTTTATTAGGTTTATTATGTGAATATGAGTAGTCTTTTCCATAGCCTAATTCTTTCATTAGTTTAGTAGGGGCGTTTCTTAGATGTAAAGGGACTGGTAAGTTTCCGCTTTTTCTTACTTCATTCTGCGCTTCATTAATTGCCATGTAGGAAGAATTACTTTTTGTAGAGCAAGCTAGATAAATGACAGTCTGTGATAGAGTGATCTTTGCTTCAGGATATCCAATAGTATTTACTGCTTGGAAACAATTGTTAGCAATTATTAATGCAGTTGGATTAGCATTCCCAATATCTTCTGATGCTAGTATTAGAAGCCTTCTAGAAATAAATTTCAGATCTTCTCCTGCTTCAATCATTCTAGCAAGCCAATAAACTGCCGCATTTGGGTCACTACCTCTAATTGATTTAATAAGTGCAGAAATAATATCATAATGTTGTTCGCCATTTTTATCATAGCGGATTATATTCTGATGTGCTTTTTTGATTACTAGATCATTAGTAATTATAATTTCTTTTTTACTAATTGAGTTGACAACTATCTCTAGAAGATTAAGTAGTCTTCTTGCATCTCCAGATGATATTTGTATTAAAGATTGGGTTTCTTTTAGGCTAATTTCAAGTTTCCTTAAGATCTTATCATGTGCTATTGCTCTTTCTAATAGTTTCTGTAATTCATCTTTAGATAATGGTTCTAGGATATATACTTGAGATCTAGAAAGTAGAGCAGATATTACTTCAAAAGAAGGATTCTCTGTTGTTGCTCCGATCAGTGTGATTACACCTTTCTCAACAGCTGCTAATAATGAGTCTTGTTGAGCCTTGCTGAATCTATGGATTTCATCAATAAATAGTATTGGGATATCTTTTTCAAATAGTCCTAATGAAGAAGCCTTATCAATAACTTCACGAACCTCCTTCACTCCAGAGTTGATAGCAGACAAGCTAAAGAATGGCCTTTCTAATTCCTTTGCAATTAAGTTAGATAGAGTGGTTTTTCCAACGCCAGGAGGACCCCATAGGATCATTGAAGGGATAATTTTGTTTCTTATTGCTATTCTTAGGGTTCCTTCTTTCCCAATAAGATGATTTTGTCCTATTATTTCTGAGAGTTTTTTGGGACGTATACGTTCAGCTAAAGGAATATTTTGCATCTTAACAAATGCTTTTTATCAATCTTAGTTTATGAGTATGATTTCCTAATTCAGAATTAAAGATTCCTTGCTGATCAATTCTATCAATTCTCACTTTTCCTGATGCATGTATAATATGATTATCTTTTAAAATCATTCCAACATGTATAACTTCTCCTTCTTTATTGTCAAAGAAAGCAAGATCTCCTGCTTCACTTTCTTCAACAAAACTTAATGTACTTCCAATTTTAGCTTGCTGATAAGCATCTCTTGGAAGATCTATTCCTTGTAGTCGGTATATCATCTGAGTTAATCCTGAGCAGTCAATACCAAGAGGAGAACGACCGCCCCATAAATAAGGTGCATTTAAATATATTAGTGCATTTTCTGTTAATTTTTCTTTTTTAACAAAACCTGGTGTTGTCAGTCCATCAAATTTATATAATTCATTATTAATAAGTGCATGTCCACTTTTATAAAAAGGTAATAGACTCCCAATTACTATAGGTTGATGCTGATCCTTAGTGATAATATCTAAAATATCTGTGCTAATTGTAGAGATATCTTTATCTAATTGTTTGTAATCCTCCTCAGGAATTTCTATCCATTGTTTATTGCAGATCCATCCCTCATAGCTATCGTGGGCTAACCGAACTTTGCTCCATTTTTTTCTAACTTCTAAGACCTTGAAATGTTCTCCAAATAATATTTGGTTAATCATTTCAGCCTCGTCAGCAGGCTCATTCCTCATAGGGACAATAGAAAGGTTTAGGATTCCGTACTGCATTACATTAGTTCAATAACCATTGCAGATGCGCCCCCTCCACCATTACATATTCCTGCCGCACCAATCTTTCCATTGTTTTGTTTTAAAACATTTATAAGTGTTACAATAATTCTAGACCCGGAACTACCAAGAGGATGTCCTAAAGAAACGGCCCCTCCATTTACGTTGACAATAGAAGGGTCAATATTAAGGATCTTCATATTTGCAAGTCCTACCACTGAGAATGCTTCATTTAGTTCATAATAATCAATATCATTACTAGTAATTCCCGCTTTTTCTATAGCGACTGGTAAAGCTTTTGCAGGAGCAGTTGTAAACCATTCTGGTTCTTGTGCTGCGTCTGAGTAACTTCTGATTTTTGCGATTGGTTTTATATTTAATTCTACAGCTTTATCAGCACTCATTAATAGTACTGCGGATGCACCATCATTTATAGTAGAAGCATTTGCAGCAGTAATACTACCTTCTTTGTCAAAAACAGGTCTTAAGTTTGGAATCTTTTCCATTTTCACGTTTCTATATTCTTCATCCTTAGAAACAATTAAAGCATCACCTTTTCTTTGTGGAACTGTTACAGTAACTATCTCATCCTTAAATTTTCCTTCCTCCCATGATTTAGTACTTCGGTTGTAAGACTCAATAGCGAAAGCGTCTTGTTCTTCACGACTAAAATTCATTTCTTTAGCACAGGTTTCAGCACAGACTCCCATGTGCACTCTATTATATACATCTGTTAATCCATCTTTTATCATTCCGTCAGCAAGTTTCATGTCACCTAGTTTTTGTCCTTTTCTTCCTTGATTGAAATAATGAGGTACATTTGACATATTCTCCATTCCACCAGCAATTACAATATCATTATCACCAGACATAATTGTTTGTGCCCCAATCATGATTGCTTTCATTCCTGATGCACATACTTTGTTTATTGTAGTGCATGGAACATTTTCAGGTATGCCTGAGAAAATGGCTGCTTGTTTAGCTGGTGCTTGTCCTAGATTTGCTTGTAGAACGTTGCCCATAAAGACTTCATTAATTATTTTACTATCAATACCAGCCTTATTTATTGCGCCTTTAATAGCAGTAGCGCCTAATTGAGTTGCTGAAACAGATGATAAAGCACCTCCAAAACTTCCAATCGGTGTACGTACTGCAGATACAATTACTACTTCTTTCATTATAATAAATATTTTAGAGTTTAAATATGCTGCGAATTTAGTTAATATTCATCATTTAAGAGTTGAATATTAATACATTAATATCTGTTGAACTTTCTCACTTACTTTCTTTGTATTTGGAAGCATTGTAGATTCCAATATAGAGTTCAGAGGTATAGCAGGTAGATTCTCAGAGCCCATAACAAAAACTGGTGCATCTAAATCATTAAAACAATTCTCTTGCACTCTTCCTGATAATGCTTGTGCAAAGGAATTATTATATGGCTCTTCAGTAAGGATTAAACATTTTCCGTGTTTCTTTACTCTTGAGAAAATTAGTTCCTCATCAATAGGATTAATAGTTCTAAGATCTAGAACTTCTATCTTTCCTTTGTGTTCTTTCGAAGCATTTAGTGCCCAATGGACTCCCATCCCATAAGTAATAATACAGATAGAGTTTGATTCGTTTGCATTACTTTCTAGAACAATTCTTCCTTTTCCAAAAGGAATAGCATAATCTTCAGAAGGTTCAATAGTTTTTGCTGCTTCAGTTCCTTTTATTTTACTCCAATATAGCCCTTTGTGTTCTAGCATGACAATTGGGTTAGGGTCATAATAAGCTGCTTTCATTAAACCCTTTAAGTCAGCTCCATTTGAAGGATATCCAATCTTTATTCCTTTAATTTGCGACAAGACAGACTCTATAGAAGAAGAATGATAAGGACCTCCACTTCCGTAAGCCCCAATAGGGACACGGATAATACAACTCACTGGCCATTTTCCATTTGACAAATAATTGGAGCGACTTACTTCTGTAAATAGTTGATTTAATCCTGGCCATATATAATCAGCGAATTGAACTTCTACTATTGGTTTTAAACCAACAGCGGAGAGCCCTACAGTACTTCCAATAATAAACGCTTCCTGTATAGGTGTATTAAAGACTCTATTGTCTCCAAAAGTATCTGCAAGTGTTGCTGCTTCACGAAAGACTCCACCTAATCTTTTTCCAACATCTTGTCCGTATAATAAACATTCAGGATGTTTTTTCATTAATTCTTTTATAGCAAATAGAGCAGAATCAACCATTACAGTAGCTTCTTTATTTTTAGGCTCTCTTTCTCCAGTTTCTTCTAATATCTCAGTAGGAGCGTAGTCATGTGAGAATAGATCCTCAGGTTTTGGATCTTCTGCTTTTATTGCTTCTTGATAATCTGAAGAAACAGTCTCTTTAGCTGATATTTCAATATCTATCAGCTCCTGTTTACTAAAGTTATTTTCTAGCAGTAGTTTTTTTAGTTTTGGAAATGGGTCTCTATTATTAGCTTCTTCTAAATCATCTCTATACCATTCCATTCTTACTCCTGATGTATGATGATTTAATAGAGGTACTTTAGCATGAATTAACATAGGAGTTCTGTTATCTCGTATTTCTTTAAATGCTTTAGTTATAGTTTTATATGATTTAATGAAATCTGTGCCATCGATTGTGTATGTTTTGAGTCCAAATCCTTTAGCATAATGTGTTGCATCTACAGCTCTCGTTTCTGAGGAATGAGCGGAGATATCCCATTCATTATCTTGTACTAGATATAATATAGGTAATTTCTTAAGTGCTGCCATTTGGAAGGCTTCTGCAACCTCTCCTTCTGTAATAGAAGCATCCCCAAATGAGCATACAACTACTGATTCATCTCCTTTATTAACTTTAATTAAACCTTCTTTCTCTTGATATTGTATTCCCATTGCTACTCCCGTTGTGGGTATTCCTTGCATACCTGTTGCAGATGATTGATGTGGTATTTTTGGGAATCCTTCTCTTTTCAATGAAGGATGAGAATAATAAGTTCTCCCTCCAGAGAAAGGATCATCTTTTTTGCATAAAAGTTGTAGCATTAGTTCATACGGAGTTATTCCAATGCCAAGTAACATTGAGTCATCCCTATAATAAGGAGATACCCAGTCATTTTCTGTTAATTGTAATCCAACTGCTAATTGTATTGCTTCATGACCTTTTGAGGTGGCATGTACGTATTTTGAGGTGACTTGTGAGTTCTCTTCATAGATATCACTCATAGATCGAGCAGTGCACATTAATTTGTATGCTTTTTCTAGAATATCTTTAGGAAGGTTATGCTTCATTAGTTTGTTTTAAATTTCTCAATAGCTTTTCTGGTAAAATCTGAAAGGACTAATTTTCCGCTATTTTCAGCTCTTTCTATTAAAAGAGTATCCCAATGAGCTGTTCCTTGCCACATTATTTCTTTTAGACCTCTCATGGCTTCAGGATTTGATTGAGATAGGGTAGATGCTAATTTCTTAATTTCATTATCCATTTCTTCTGCTGAATCAAATATTTCAGTATATAATCCTTTTTCTCTTGCCCAATTAGCATCAAACCATTTAGTGGCATTTATTGTCATTGCTGAGAAGGCAGAACTACCTATTTTATTTTCTACTGCTGGTCCTACAACAAAAGGTCCGATACCTATAGCAAGTTCTGATAATTTAACTGATGAAAATCTAGTTGCGAAACAATAGTCTGTTGCTGATGCCATACCTACACCGCCACCTACAGCTTTTCCTTGGACACGACCAATAATAAATTTAGGGCATTTACGTGCTGCATTTATAACGTTAGCGAAACCAGAAAAGAATTTTTTTCCAGTTGCTTCATCGTTAATAGATATTAATTCATCAAAGGAAGCACCAGCACAGAAGGTTCTTTCTCCTGCACTCTTTAGAATGATTACCTTTATATTATTATCTTCGCCTGCTTTTGTAATGGTATTCGTTAGTTCTGTTAAGATGTTTCCTGGTAATGAGTTGCTTTGAGAGTGAAAGAACTCAATTGTTCCTATACCATTATCTTTATTTAATTTCACGTATTCTTTCATTTATTCTGATTTAGTTTTCTAACCATTGTTAATATAGTTGCAAGCATCACTGTTTCTCCCTCGTCATCGTATACATCTACTAGAAATTTAACAATTCCTTTTGCTATATCGTCATCTTCTCTTTTTTCTTGGCTAATCTTTTCTTTTGCTGTAAAACGTACACCAACTGTCATTCCTGGATAAACAGGTTTTGTGAATCTACATTCATCAATTCCATAATTTAGTAATACAGGTCCTTTCTCAGGATCTACAAATAATCCTGCTGCTTTACTCATAATAAAATATCCGTGAGCAACTCTTTCTGTGAAAATAGTTCCATCTAAAGAGTTTTCATCCATATGGGCATAGAATTTATCTCCACTAAGCTCTGCAAAATCTTCTATATTATCTAGAGTAACTAAATGTTTATCTGTAATTACTGTGTCTCCGATTTTAATTTCTTCAAAGTGCTTTCTAAATACATGTGGTCCTT
>MDSW01216073.1_pt1 | contig 10578 bp, 12 predicted proteins | sample 811171 | NCBI WGS metagenome assembly MDSW01 (sample SAMN05326641, study PRJNA326480) | marine metagenome | isolation source: seawater | place: Atlantic Ocean: North West | collected 2012 | reverse complement strand
TGGAGGAATATTAACTTTTTGTTTAATTACCCAAATAGTTACCGGAGTAATTTTGGGAATGCATTACATAGCTCATGCTGATTTAGCATTTGAAAGCGTAGAACATATTATGAGAGATGTGAATTATGGGTGGTTAATACGTTATGTTCATGCAAATGGCGCTTCAATGTTTTTTTTAGCTGTTTACATACATATTTTTAGAGCTCTATATTATGGATCTTATAAGTCTCCAAGAGAAGTAATCTGGATCATTGGAATGATTATTTATTTTTTAATGATGGCAACTGCTTTTATGGGATATGTTCTTCCATGGGGCCAAATGAGTTTTTGGGGAGCAACCGTAATCACAAATTTGTTTAGTGCAATTCCGCTTATTGGAGAGAGCGTAGTTAATTGGCTTTGGGGGGGTTATGCGGTAGATAATCCAACTCTTACTAGATTTTTTAGTTTACATTATCTTTTACCATTTTTAATTTTAGGATTAGTAATACTTCATATTTGGGCACTGCATGTTCCTGGAAATAATAATCCCATTGGAATTGAAATTAAAAAACCGTCAAAAGATACCGTTCCATTCCATCCATATATTGTAATAAAAGATGCTTTTGCATTATTGTTATTTTTAATAATTTTTGCTTTTTTTGTTTTTTATTCCCCTAACATTTTAGGACATGCCGATAATTATATAGAAGCAAATCCAATGGTAACACCAGCTCATATTGTTCCTGAATGGTACCTTTTACCTTTTTATGCAATTTTAAGATCTGTACCCGATAAACTTTTAGGAGTTATAGCTATGTTTGCTGCAATTTTTGTATTAATTATATTGCCATGGCTAGACACATCTAAAGTTAGATCTGCTATATTTAGACCAATTTACAAACAGTTTTATTGGTTTTTAGTTGCAGATGTAATTATACTTGGCTACGTGGGAGCAATGCCCGCAGAAGGAACTTATTTATTAATTGCAAGAGTTGCTACCGCATATTATTTCACTCATTTTTTGATTATTCTTCCGATATTAGGAAAAAAAGAAAAAACTGCAGAAGTACCGTTAAGCATAACCGAACCAGTCATAGGTGGTTTACCCAAAGAAGCAATGGTCAAATTTAAGAAAGAAATTTAATGAGAAAGCCCTTCAATATTGTATTTACTTTAGTATTTTTTTTATTTTTTGGATTTAATTCAATAGCAGCTGAAAAAACTGCTGAACTTTTAAGTCCTGAATGGAGTTTTAAAGGTTTTTTTGGAAAGTTTGATCGAGCTTCCTTACAAAGAGGATATCAGGTTTATATAGAGGTTTGTTCTGCTTGTCATTCAATGAAATATTTAAGTTATAGAAATCTTTCTGAACCTGGTGGTCCAGAGTTTTCAGAAACTCAGGCAAAAGCAATAGCTGCTAATTTTGAAGTAACAGATGGACCAAATAGCGAAGGAGAAATGTTTACTAGACCAGCAAAATTATCTGACAAATTTGTAATGCCTTATGAGAATGTACAAGCAGCTACAGTGGCAAATGGAGGCGCATATCCTCCAGACATGTCAGTTCTAGTTAAAGCTAGAAAAGGTGGCGCAGACTATGTTTATTCACTTCTATTAGGATATGAAGATCCTCCAACTGGCATGGAATTAGATGATGGCGTTTATTACAATAAGTTCATGTATGGAAACAAAATTAAAATGTCATCACCATTATCGGACGGATTGATTGAATATAGCGATGGAACTGAAGCTACAACAGAACAGATGGCAAAAGATGTTGTAAGCTTTTTAATGTGGTCAGCTGAACCGCACCTGGAAGCAAGACATAAGACTGGTTTTAGAGTAATTGTATATCTAATAATACTTTCGATACTTGTATACTTTAGTATGAAAAAAATATGGTCACGTGTTGAAACGAAAGTTTAAAACATCACCATCTTTTACTATATATTCTTTTCCTTCCAATCTCATTTTGCCACTATTTTTTGAATTAACCCAACCTCTATTTTTTACAAAGTCATCATAAGAAACTGTTTCTACTTTTATAAATCCTTTTTCAAAATCAGAATGAATTTTTCCCGCTGCTTTTGGAGCAAAACAGTTTTTATTTATTGTCCAAGCCCTAGATTCTTCTGGTCCAGATGTAAAAAATGTTTCAAGATTTAGTAAATTATAACCTTTTTTTGTAAGCAATTTAATGCCAGTTTCTTTAATACCGAGCATTTTCATATAATTTTCTTTCTCTTCATTATTTAAAGAATTTAATTGGTTTTCAATTTCAGCAGAAATTATTATTGAATTTTTTTCTTTATATTTTTTAATAAAACTTTGGGTATAAATATTTCCTTTAACAATACTTGCCTCATCTACATTACAAACATAAAGACTAGGTTTTAAAGATAATAAACCACTCATTTCTATATCTTTTTTATTAAAAATATTATGCATTTCGTCAATATTTTTATCACCATTTATGAATTCTAGTGCTTTTTCTAAAATTTGAATTTGCTCATTTGAAATATTTTTTTTATTTTTTTTGTCTAATCTCTTTTGAATAGATTCTAAGTCAGCTAATTTCATTTCGGTTTGTATAATTTCAAGATCTCTTATCGGATTAATGTCAGGATTAACATTTTGAATATCATTTGAGTCGAAACATCTAATCATATGAATAATTGCATCCACCTCTCTTATATGAGATAAAAATTTGTTACCTAATCCTTCTCCTTTAGATGCTCCTTTTACCAAACCCGCAATGTCGACAAATGAAATTGTAGTATAAATTTTTTTTTTAGAATTTGATATATTCGATAAGTTATCTAGACGCTCATCGACAACAGGAACAATACCTAAGTTAGGATCAATAGTACAAAAAGGAAAATTTTCGGCTTGAGCTTTGTTGGAATTTGTTAGCGCATTAAACAAAGTTGACTTACCTACATTTGGCAATCCAACTATTCCACACTTAAAACCCATTTTTAATCATTTATTTTGCTTGAAAATAAATCGAGTTTTTTTTCTATTAATAGTTCTAATGATGAAATTATTTTTTCAGAAATTTCACCAAGTTTGATTTTTTCTTCCTCATTGAAATCACCTAAAACAAAATCATTTACTTTAATTTTTTCTGGCTTTCCAATACCTATTCTTACTCTAGAATAATCTTTTCCTATAAATTTATCTAATGAAGCAATACCATTATGACCTGCGTCTGATCCTCCAAATTTTGTTTTAATTTTCCCAAATTCAATATCAAGATCATCATGAAAAACAATTATATCTGAAGAATTTATTTTAAAATACTCTATTAGTTCTCTTATACAAGTTCCTGAATTATTCATAAATGTTAGAGGTTTAATTGCATAAACTTTTTTATTTCCAATATTTCCCATTGTAAGCAAACCTTTAAATTTAGGTTTTTGCTTTGATAAACTAAAATTTTGGTTTATAGCATCAATAATTTTAAAACCAATGTTGTGCCTGTTGTTATGACTATCAGGTGTTGGGTTTCCTAGACCTACAAATAAGATCATTTTTTAAAGATTATTTTTAAGATTATAATACAAATTATTTTTTTTCCGGAGTAGCTTGTTTTTTATCAGCTTCTTTTTTATCAGCTTCTTTTTTATCGGCATCAGGTTTTTTTGCATCGCCTGCAGCCGCAGTTGCTGGTTGTTCTCCTTCTTTTGGAGCTTCGCCTTCTGCGCCCTCTACAGTTTCGGCCGTCTCTTCGGCTGGTTTTTCAGGTTCTTTAACGATAGTTGGTGCTGCAACAGTAGCGATTACAAAGTCTCTTCCTGTAATTGTTGGTGTAACATCATCGGGAAGCTTTATTGCGGAAATTTTTATACTTGCACCTATATCTAAACCTTCTAAATCAACAACTAGTTCTCTCGGAATACTTTCTGTCGGACATTTCAATTCAACTTTTCTTCTCACTATATTTAGAACTCCCCCTCTTTTTAAGCCAGGAGATTTTTCATTATTAATAAATCTTACTGGTATTTCTAAAATAATTTTACTTCCAGTAACCATTCTTAAAAAATCTACATGAACCGGTTCATCAGTTACCACATCAAAAGAAATATCTCTTGGAAGAACATTTATTTCTTTTTCATTAATTTTAATCTTTAAAACATTCGATAAAAAATTTTCCTCATCTAATAATACTTTTAAATGTTTTTTTGAAATACTAATTAGCTCGTTTTTCTCCTTGCCACCATAAATTACTCCTGGAACAAGTCCTTGCTTACGAAGAATATTGTTTTTTCCTTTTGTGCTATCAGATCTTAGATTTACTTCTAAATTACTCATAAAAATTGTAGCTTTTAGCTCAGTAGTTAAACTTTTACAAGAGAAAAATTACTTAAATAGGTCAGATACAGACGTAGAGTTTGATATTCTTTTGATTGCTTCTCCAACTAAATGAGAAATTGTTAAAATTTGAATATTTTTTGTTCCTTTTACACGATCCGAGTTATCAATCGTATCAGTTATAATCAAATTTTTTATTTTAGAATTTTTAATTTTTGTTACAGCTTTGCCACTTAGTACGCCATGTGTTACATAAACATGTACTTCCTTCGCACCTCTTTCTATCAATGCATTTGATGCATTTACTATCGTGCCGCCCGAGTCAATTATATCATCAACAATAATACATGTTTTTCCTTTTACATTTCCAACTACGTTCATCACCTCAGATTTTCCTGGAGTAGGTCTTCTCTTGTCAATTATTGCTAGTTCAGCATGTAAAAATTTACCTAAAGCTCTCGCTCGTTCAGTTCCACCAACATCTGGAGCAACACAAATTAAATTTTTACTTTTAATTTTATTTTTAATATGTCTTGCAAAAATTGGTGTAGCAAATAAGTTATCTACAGGTATATCAAAAAATCCTTGTATCTGTCCTGCATGTAAATCTATTGTTACAACTCTGTCAGCTCCAGCTTTAGTAATTAAATTTGAAACAAGTTTAGCTGAAATAGATGTTCTGGGTACAACCTTTCTATCTTGTCTCGCATATCCAAAATAAGGTATTACAGCAGTTATATTTTTAGCAGATGATCTTTTTAAAGCATCTATAATCAGCAGAAGCTCCATTAAATTGTCATTTGCTGGCTCAGAAGTAGATTGAATTACAAAAATACTATTTCCCCTAATGTTTTCATTGATCTCAATATAAATTTCGCCATCAGAAAATTTTCTTATACTAGAGCGAACTAATCTATTTTTTAAATATTTTGATATTTTTAAACTAAGATTTTTGTTTGAATTGCCTGTGATTATTTTCATTAATATCCTACCTAAGCATAATTACCGATATATTTCTACCATAGTCGGGTTCTTTTCTTTTCAAAGATCTTCTTGCACTAAAAAAATTATTTTTTCTATCAAAGGTATCCTTGTTTATAACATCAATTTTTGAAATTCCAAAACTAATTAATTGATTAAAAATAAATTTTGATAAATTAAAGTAAATTTTTGTTTTTTTTGACTTAAAAAAAATTAAATTTTTCTTATTTTTATAAGTAAATTTGTCTTTGAATTCTTTTCCAACCTCATAATTTAATTGTCCTATACATGGTCCAATTACCGCAACAATATCTTTTTTTTTGGATCCAAGTTTAATTAATTTTTTTAAGATTTTAGTAACAATATTCTTATATGCTCCTTTCCATCCAGCATGAATAGCTGCAATCATTTTTTTTCTAATATCCAAGATAAATATCGGAGCACAATCGGCCGTCAGAATTCCTAAAGGTAAATTTTTAACATTAGTTATTAGACCATCGCCAACTAATTTTTTTTTTGGAAATTTTTTAATGTAATAAAATTTTGAACTATGAATTTGAAATAAAAGTGCAATATTATTATTTTTTGAAATTATTTTCTTCTTCACATACTCTATATTTTTTTTAATATTTTTTTTATTATCAAAAGAACCTTTTCCGCAATTTAAACTTTTATATATACCTTTTGAAAAACCATTTTTTCTATTAAAAAAGCCATGACTAACAATGTCAGTTTGATTAAGTAATTTTGAAGAAATCATTTAAATCCTAAATTAAATTTTTGATTTTTCTTATATAAATACATTACTTTAAAAAGTTCACCCATTTGCTTTTTATTTATTAAACGATTGATTCTATAAAAGATATTTGCTTTTTCTAAAAAACTTGTCTTAGCCGCTAATAACTCGGCCCTTTTCATAATTCCTAAATTTAACAAAAAATTTCTTTGAGTGTTATAATCAACTTTTAAATTTAGATTTTTTGCATATTTTTTTAAAAAATCAATATTTATCATGTGACTTATATCGGAGCTTCCAACTTCATTTAAAACATTTATCTTTTTATGCTTTTTTACCGCTTGGAGAGTATCAAACATTTTCTGATTTGTATAAGCGTAATCAATAAGCAGAATGCATCCACCTCTTTTTGTAATTATATTATTTAGTTTATGAATTATTTGCAGCTCTAGAAATGGTATTTCTAAAAAATTTTGTTTTTTTGATATTTTTAAATTTATTTTGTTTTCTATTTTTTTTATATCACACTTAATTTTGATAAAATTATAAGTCTCGCCTTTTTTTTGAATATATCTTTCATACCAAATATTATTATTGTTAATAAATTGCTTAACAGGCAATGCATCTAAAAATTCATTTCCAAAAAATATTGTTGGTTTATTTTTTAATTTATCTAAGTTTTTTAACCATATAACCTTATCTTTTTTTAATTTTTCTTTTTGTAATTTAATTAATTTATTGCTTTTTTCATAAATTATAAAATTACATTTATTACAAAATTTTTTAAATCTTTTGGCGGAATTAATTATTTGATACATCATTTCACCATTTCCAGCCCCAAGCTCAACAATATTAATTTTTCTGCCTTGATAAAATTTTTCACAATAAGATAGTAGCCATAAAAAAATCATCTCAGAAAAAATTTTAGATATATTGGGCGAAGTTACAAAATCTCCATGCTCTCCAAAGGGGATATTTTGCATGTAATAACCTTTTTTAGGATGATAGAGCGCATTATCTATAAATTTATCTAATGGAATTTTAATATTTTTTTTATTAAACATTTTTTTTTGACTGCCATAAAAATATTCCAAAAAGTAAAAAAACAACACTTATTAACTGACCCATTGATAAATTAAATATTATGTAACCGATGTGTGCATCAGGTTCTCTTGTAAACTCAACAAGAAATCTAAAAATTGAGTAAAATATTAAAAAAAACGACGATATATATCCGTCCCTCTTATCATCTTTTGAAATTAAGAAGTTTAATATTATGAATAAAATTAAACCTTCAAAAATAGCCTCATAAATTTGAGATGGGTGACGATTCAAATTATCAATTAATATAAATTTTACAGACCAAAAAATCTCAGTTTCTTTTCCATATAGTTCAGAATTTATAAAATTAGCTATTCTTCCAAAAAATATTCCAATAGGTGAAGATAAAGCAACAAGATCTAAAAAATAAAAAGTGCTAATTTTTTTTTTATTTGAAAAAATATACGTGGATAAAATTACTCCTATAACCGCACCATGAAAAGACATACCGCCTTGCCAGATCATAAAAATTTCAAATGGATTAGAAAAATAATATTTTAAATTGTAAATTAAAACATATCCAATCCTCCCGCCCAGAAGAATCCCTAGAATTAAGTAAACTATGTAATCATCAAATAATTTTTCGATGGAGTTATTTTTTATTAATTTTTTTTTACAATATTGCCATCCAAAAATAATCCCAAAAATATAAGATAATGAATACCATCTTATTTCTAGGCTAAAAATATTGAATGCTACAGGATCAAAATCGTTGATAAACATCAGTAAATAATATTATAAACTAAACTATAAAAATTAAATTAGCTATGTCAAAATCAAAATTATTTTTTAATCAAATATCCAAATTAATTGAGGAAGGGCTATATAATTATAAGGATCTATCCAATGAATTTATTTCAATTTTGAAATCTAAAAGAGACGAATTGGTTTATAAATTGAAGATTACGAGTAGTGAAGAAACAGAGGTGTTGAATAAGCGAATTGAAGTTTTAGAAAAAAAAATAGAAAAAATTGAAAAAAATAATAAAAAAAAAAGAAAAACTAAAAAGGCAAAGAAATAATTACTTTTAGACCACCATACTTTGAATCACCAAGTTCAATTTTCCCCCCGTGAGATCTAATTACATCTGATGAAATTGAAAGTCCCAAACCGACACTTGAACTTTCTTGTGATCTACTTTTATCAATTTTATAAAATGGCTTAAATACATTTTCTCTTTCCTGAATTGGAATTCCAGGGCCATCATCTTCTATGTAAATGAGAATATTACTTTTTAATTTTTGACAATTAATGTCTATTTTATTTGCAAACTTTGTTGAATTTTCTATTAAGTTATTCAAACATCTTTGAATTGATAGCTTTCTACCATTAAATATAAATTCCTCTCCTTTGTTAAATGTTATCAAATTGTTATTAAACTTTGCTATGGTGTTTTGAATTAGATTATTTATTTCAAACTCTTCTGTTTGCTCTTTATTGCTCTCGCTAGAAAATTGAAGATATTCATTTAGCATTTTTTCCATTTCATCAATATCACTAGAGAACCTATCAACTAGATTTTTGTCTTTTATCAAAGCTAATTGAAGTTTCATTCTTGTTAATGGAGTTCTTAAATCATGACTTATTCCAGAAAGCATTTCTGATCTTTGATTTAAGTGTCTCAAAATTCTTTTTCTCATTTTTTCAAATTCGTAACCCGCTTGCCTAATTTCAGAGGCACCAGATGGGACAAATTCATCAATATTTTCTCCTCTTCCAAATTTTTTTGATGCTTCTGCCAGTTTTTTTATAGGTCTGGTCTGATTTTTTAAAAATATAATAGCTATAGCCACTATTAGAATTGCAGGCAAAGTAATCCATAATGCGAAAATTCTAACAGAGGTGCTAGTTAATCTTTCTCTTGGAATAAAAAATTCGAAATAACCATTTTCTTTTTGAATTTTTAAATTAACAGTATTTTTAAATTTTGAAGTATCAAACCAGTATTTTAGATTTTTAGATTTTAATTCACGTCTTAGTGATCGATCGATAGGACTATACCATTTTTCATTCATTGATTCAGAAATCTCTTTATTTTGAAAGTATACAACATCTATTTCTAGATATTCTTCAAAGGTATTTTCAATGAAATTTTTATCAGCACCTTCTCTATTGTAAGAGTCTATGAAAGTTTTAATTTCACCAATCAAAGCTCTTGTCATTCCAATATTTGTTTTGATCCACAAACTATCAAAAAAAACTATTGATATTGTTATTTGTAAAATAATTATTGGCAAAGCAACAATTAGAAGGCTTCTATAAAAAAGTTGCTTTGGAAGTAATTGTTTAAATAATTTACTCAATCCATAAAACATAGCCTTCGCCCCTTATAGTTTGTAAGTATTTTGGATTTTTTGGAGAGTCTTCAATTTTTTTTCTTAATCTTGTTATAATTACATCCACAGATCGCTCCTTATCAATTTTGATTAATTTGCCAATACTTTCCCTTGAAAAGACTTTACCAGGAGAATTTAGCATTTTTTCAAAAATTTTTTTTTCAGTATTATTAATTTTGATTTGTTTGTTATTTTTCAAAATTAACATTTTGTTTAAATTAATTTTTATATTACCAAATTCTATTTCCCTTTTATCTTTTATGATATTTGTTTTGTTTAAGATATTTTTAATTCTTAAGATCAATTCTTTAGGTTCAAAAGGTTTCGGTAAATAGTCATCTGCTCCAGTTTCAAGACCCTCTATTCTATGTACCGCCTCTCCTTTTGCTGTTAATAAAATAATTGGCGTATCTAGAATGTGCTTGTTTTCTTTCAAAAAATCTAGCCCTGATTTACCTGGCATCATTATGTCTAAAATAATTAAATCGAATTTAATCATTTTTATTTTTTCTTCCGCGTCCTCAGCGTTTTTTGCTGTTGAGGTAATGAAATTATTCTGATCTAGGTATTCTTTTACTAACTCTCTAATACCTCTATCGTCATCAACAACAAGGATATGTGCTTCAAATTCTTTCATCAGAATTAATTAATTTTTTTAGAACTTTATTGAAATCTATCACTTCTTTAGCAGAAGAGTTTAATAATGCACTATATATTCTCTTTTTTTGTTTAGAAAATATTTCATCAAAAATTTTTTCACCTTTTTCGTTTAAATAAACATGCTTTACTCTTGTGTCTTTTGAATCTTTTTTGAATTTTATTACATCAATTTTTATTAAATCTCTTAATATTCTATTCAAACTTTGTTTTGTTATTTTAAGTTTATTTAATAGTTCTCCTATAGTTATACCTTTATAAGTGGATAAAATATGAAGGACTTTATTATGGGCAATTCCTAATGAATATTTATTTAAAACTGTTTTTGAGTCAGAAAAAGTGTCTCTATAGCTTAAAAATAGCTTTTCAATAAACTCTTTGATTTGTTCATCTTTAAGATAAAGAAGTTCTTTCATAATTATTTATATTGGTAAGTTATATTGACATAATATATATAGAAAGATATTTTT
>MDSW01195405.1_pt1 | contig 10578 bp, 6 predicted proteins | sample 811171 | NCBI WGS metagenome assembly MDSW01 (sample SAMN05326641, study PRJNA326480) | marine metagenome | isolation source: seawater | place: Atlantic Ocean: North West | collected 2012 | reverse complement strand
TGGGATTCCAAAAGGTCCAGCAGCTATCCTGATCCATCTTGCTTCGACAAACGTACAATTTACCAGCGAGGCAAAGGAAGCGGTTTCTTACGATGAAGAGGTATTTGATGAAATACGCAAAGCTATGCTCGAGGTGGGTAGAGGTTTGAAGAACCACCTTAAGAAAAGCTCTCAAAGGAAGAAGGCCAAGGAAAAGTTTGAGCTAGTGAACATAATCCTACCAGAGATTTCGAAAAAATCTTCCGAGCTTCTTGATAGGGAGGAGCCGGATTTATCTCCTGTAATAACTCAGATTATGAATGCAGTTTTCCTTGAAGAGGAGCTTTATTGGGACAAAAAGGAGAGGTTAGCAATGTGTTGCATCACTGTTCACAATTACACTGCTAGGGCCAGAGCATACACTATTCTAGCAAAATGGCCAGAGGGCCCGGACACATCAATGTCATTCAACCCTACAGGAGGGAGAAAGGAAGCTGGGGGGCTTTGGGCTTGGAGATTAGATACTCTGAACCCTGGATCATCAACGGTCTTAGAATTTGGAATCTCAGGTCTTAGCAAGGGAGATTGGAACGAAACTGATGTTTTCTTCAGAGGGAACGGAGAGATTATCGGTGCGACAAAGATGGATGAAAAGCTATTGGATGAACAGAGGAAAACAGAAGCTTTGGAGGCCGCAATGGAAGAAGTTCGGATCAGAGAGGAGGCGAGCGGTGTTGGGAATCTGATCTCTGATTCAGAGGAGGGTTCCAAAACCTCATTGGATCGATCTGAAGAGAGTCTTCCCACAACCGGTTCTGAGTGGTTTGGATTGGCTGGTGATAATCAATGAGTGACGAGGCCCCTAGGAGAAGCAAAGACCAAGTCATAGATGAGTTGCATAATGTTGCTGCAGAAATGCACGATAGAATGCAAAAAGGGAGTCCGCCAAGGATGACTCTCCCAGTCAGGTCCAAGAGCAACATCTCGTTCGATAATAGACTTGGAGTTTTCAAGTACGGAAAGAGTAAGACAATCAGAGATGCAACAAGTCTTGGATCAGCGAGACAGCTTCTTAGAACTCTTCACATTACTGAATTCATAGAGGAGATGATTGATTCGGGTAAATCTTCTACTCTCAGGGAGATGTACTACATTTCGGAAGGGTGGGGTCACGGTAAATTCGGGTCTCAAAACGAGAGCAACAATCTCGCCGAGGACCTTGAGATAGTCACAAAGTGTCTTAGAGAGGATTTCAAATTGAGGCCAGAAGAGGATGGAGCCAGAATAATTGGCAATATAACCCTCGAAGAGAGAAATCGTAGAGGGGAGTGGATGAGAATCAATTGTAGGGATGACGTAGGTGACTCCGGGTACGGTGTTCCGTATAATGTTGAAAGCGAGAAGCTGAAACTAGTGGATGAGGATATCGACTTCGTAATGGCGATTGAGACCGGGGGAATGTTCGATAGATTGGTAGAGAATGGATTCGACGAAGAGTCCAGATGTGCTCTTATCCATCTTAAGGGCCAACCGGCCAGATCTACAAGAAGAATCATGAAGAGAATGAGTGATGAGTGGAAGAAGCCAATAGTTGTGTTCGCAGATTGCGATCCTTGGTCGTTTAGAATTTTTGCCAGCATTGCCTATGGGGCGATCAAGACAGCGCATATCTCGGAATACCTAGCTACGAAGGAGGCCTCATATCTTGGCATAACTGCGGATGATATTCTTGCATACGATCTTCCAAGTGATGATCTCACCAAACAAGACGTGAATGCTCTGACTGCGGAATTAAGCGATCCACGATTTTCTACTGGTTGGTGGCAGGAGCAAATTGGGCTGATGCAGGAGATAGGAAAGAAGGCTGAGCAGCAGTCGCTGGCAAAGTACGGACTTGACTTCGTGACAGATACTTATCTCCCTGAAAAGCTCGCATCTATGGGGATAACCTACTGACAAAAACTGATACATGACTCCATAGACGAAATATCGTGACAGACAGCAGAAGGCGATGGGCTAGAATTCTATCGGGAGCCTCGATAGTCCTTCTTTTGGTAGCGGCTTTTTCCCTCTGGCAGGTGATGGATGACTATATCGATACATACGACCCAGAAAGCAGCTATTTGGTAAAACTGGGACCTGGGGGGTCTGAGACATTCGAAATCAAGAGTTCGCAGATTTCCTGCCTGAGAGTCTCAGACGGAGAGTCCGTCGAATCTGATCTAATCTTGGTTGATGAAAGCGGGAGTGAAATCATTGGGAGGTCACCTACGATTTTCGATCCGGACCGCTTCAGTCCAGATCAATCAATAACATACTCCACTGTAAGAGTCTTTACAGATGTAAGTGGGACCTATACTCTTGAAAATAGAGGAGGATCTGACCTTTGGCTTGTTGACGATGAAGCGGCGGCAAACAAAATGGATACCCCGCTAATTTTGGTGTTCTACATGGGATGTTGTGTAGGATTGCCAATGAGTGTAATTGCACTAGTTCTAGCAATCATGAATTGGATTGATAAGAGGAAAAGTCCGGACCAGTTTTTCGTAACCGAAGAGGGCAGCGTGATTGTAACAAGATCTGGCGAGGTAGTTCAGCTGGAGTCAGAATTGTCAGAGTCAACCGAACCAGATTTAACTATCGAAAGTGAACAAAAATTTCAGACAGAGAGCGATGGAAAAAATGAGTCTCCTAAAGCTGAACCTGAAGATTGGGAGTGGTGGGATGAAGGTTGATTCAATTGATCTAAGAGTCAATTTCTCAGATTGGGTTTTTAGAGGAGGGACGACTACCTAACTTTGGGTTGGTAAGTGTGGTAGGCTTTGATGAGTCATTAAGCATACTTGAAAATGCGACTAGGAGAGAGATTCTAAGGTACTTGGTGAAGGAGCCACATTACCCTCTTCAGTTATCTGAGCTACTAGATGTGAGTCAACAAGCCGTTGTTAAGCATCTGAAGGTCCTCGAGGATGCTGGGTTCGTAGATTCAGTGTCAAAGAAATCAGACAAGGGAGGTCCTCCAAGGAAGGTCTATTCGGTTAATCAGTCGTTTTCGATCCGTCTTGACCTTGGTCCTGATCTGTTTAGAGCAGAGCATAGGAAGATGCCCAAAGGAGGGATTTCTAAGCTTTCGAGTACCCTTCCCAGAAATCTTTCAGGAGTAGTGGACAAGCTAGACAACAAGAGAAGAATTCCTATGGTTGACGCCATGGGGATTCTTTCCGAGCTCGATAGTGCTCTGGAAAGGGTGGACAGTCAGAGAGATGCAATAATTGCTCTTCATCAACAAGTAATGCACAGGGTCTCTCCAAGTGTGGATGAGGGTTTCGAAACCTACGAGGAGAGACAATTGGCTCATGAAATGATGAGTCATCCGCGGAGACCATTAGATCTGGATGCCTTCTCTAGCGGATTGAGGATACAATCCATCCATGCCGAGAAGATGATGGATACACTTAGAGAGCGTTTGATGAAGGATTTTGCAACCAGAAGTGGGGTTTTCGTATCAGGGAGTGAAGATTCTCCAATTCCTTGGTGGATGGCAAAGTGAGACTCGTCAGAATACCATGTCATCGTCGTCTGATCCAGGAAGCAGGCTGCTAAGCTCAGAAAATCTAGCTATAGCTTCAATCCTCCTTCCCCATATCACATAGCCTGCCACTCCAATTAAAGAAAAAGTCGCACCCATGATAATCACGGGAACTGAATACTTGACGACGACTTCCCTGCCCACATCCAGAGCCCCTAGTGGAGAGCTCATCGTGCCAGCGCTCTCTATGTTGTTGTTCTCATTGGTCTCAACAATGTTATTATCTGGATCTACAACTACTACAATTTCATGATTCCCAGCTTGCACCATATACAACAAGGTGATTGGATCTTGTTGTTCTGTCTCACTTTGACCAATTGGCATAATAGCTGCGACAATCTGCCTGTAAACGATGTTGTTCTCCTTGCATCCGTTCCTCTTGATGTCTGATTCAGACTGGTCTTTGCAGAGGATAATATTCACATCAGACGCATGAGCATTTCCTCTGTTAGTCACCTCGACAATTACTGAAATCATCTCCCCTATCGATGCTTCTCGCTGATTAACGGTTACCTTCTCCAGAACTAGGTCCGGTGCCCTGAGCCGCATTTCCAAAACCTGCTCGTTTGTATCGCAATCAGGGGGGAGATTGTCGGGAATACCGTCGGAGTTGTCGTCGAGGGTGCAAGAGTCTGTCCAAATCTTAGTCTCATCATGATCACCCCCCTCTTCCGAGGACCCATGCATGGATAGGACCTTTATTCCGATATTTCTATCTGTCAGCGAAGCATCGGGTGCCACTGTGACAATCACTACTAGCTGAAGCGTTGTATAAGGTTCCATCAAAGGAAGAGTGACTGTGTTCCCTGCGGTTAAGAAGCAATAGTCTGGTTCATTACCCTGAGCTTGTTGCTGAGTAATCTGCACCTCTTCCTCGACAGTCAATTCAACACAAGGATTCTCAATCGGGAATTCTGTTCTGAACCCCTCAAGAAGGGCATAATCTACTTCCCAAGTGCTTAGAGCGCCCATTCCAGGACTAGCGAGCCAAACCTCGTTTACATCATCATAAGTATGGTTGTGAATTGTAGGTTGGTCCGCAACGTTTCCGTAATTTGTGACATTTAGTGTGTATCTTACAATCCTACTCGGTGCTGTGGTTTTTATCTTGCTTTCAACTGATGGATCCAAGGATATTCTCATATCATGAAATTCAATGATAGTAGCACGCAGTACAATCTGATCTTGAAGCCGAGTGTCTTCGAAAGGCTCCTCACTTAGTACATTGAATGTGATAGTGTATTCCCCAGCTAAGGTTTTCTCGGGAACGTTGACGTAGATCGGAACGACCTGGGATTCGTCTCTATCTAATTCCTCAAATAAGATTCTGGGGATGTTCATATCCCAGACGTGGAAACCCCCTGCATCGTCAACAATGGAAGCGATTGTTATGTCGAATCTATCCGGACCGTTTCCTTTGTTTGAGATCATGGTATCCATTTGATAGGATTGTCCCGGATATAATTCCAATATGGTCTCTGGAACTTCGGATTCCAATTCATACCTCTGAACCACATTTGTCAAAATGAGTACTGAGTCACGTACCTTTGGAGCACCATCTAAGTGCGCCCTTACAGTCATCGATTCTCCAATTCCTGCAGTCGCGTTGAAAGGCGCACACATCTCTGCCGTGACTGTGTAACTGTTTTCTATTTGGGCCCAATAAATGTCCTGATCTGCTGATGAAGATCCACCAGGCCATTCAGAGAAATCCAGGTCAACTGTCCAATGATCAAATCTCCATGAATTAATGTCCGCACCTGATGGTCTCTCCTCGGGGGCCCCAGGGGTCGAGAAAACTAGATATCCGGGAGTAAAATATTTGTCCACTTGGATAGGGAATCTGGCACACTCACCTGGCAAAACGTAGAGCTTTGTATCACCTACTCCAAAGACAATGTTCCCAGTTGTCCTGATAGACACATTGATCCATAACTCAAGAACATCAAATGTTCCTCTATCTATCGAAAGAACGGGTTCTCCTGTCGACCAACCCTTCAGGTAAATAGCGAAAGTTCCGGGATCTTGAGATTCTGGAACGCTTACCTTTAGATTCCGCGTCACCGATTGTCCGGGATCCAAAGATATCGAAAATGGGAACTCTACCCCCCAACCAAAGGGAAGTGCCCACTCATTCTGGCCCTCCAAGGTAGTGGGATCGTAGAATGCGAATGTATCGTAGACGTTGCCTGTGTTCTTTATCGAAATTGAGAAGACTGCAGATTTCCCCTGCTCTACGTCGACTTGGAAATGACTAGTGTCTAATTCGATCCCATGGACTACATCCATCAAAGTCAGAAGGGTAAGCTTACTCCTGATAGCCGGATCCTTAGATGAGGTTGCGATAATGCTGATTTGGGCTAGTTCGTCTTGTTTAGCTTGATAGATGGTTGGAGCTCTCACCCTAAGGTATAGTGGATCTATGCTACCCCCCTCTAAGAATATCTTGGTGGAGTCGAAGATTGGAGTATTGTTGGTCATGTAGAATAGTGTAGCTGTCCAGTTGTTTGGAACTCCCTCCATTGTGACAGTAAATGTGTCCTTCACTAGTTCGGCTGGACCGGGAGTTGGGTTCGCAATTGAGATGTTGAAAGTAGTAAGCTCTCCTGGTTGAATAGTATGGTAGAAGGTTTCAGCTTCTGCAGGACATTCGTAAGGATACCCTTCAATATTGGTATTAGCGCTTATTTTGTTGTCACACGCCAAGGAAAGATCTACCAGACCAGTAAGAACGTGGACATAACAGAGAGTCCATTTGCTTGCGCTGGGGGAATCCGGATCACATCGCTTGTCTGACCAAGCCAAATGGGCTCCACTACCAAGATCATTCGCAAAGGCCGGAGGCATTCCCCTATCTAGGTTGAAATCCGGGTATAGATGCTCCCCATCAGCGGTATTGCATTCTGGCTGACAAGTCGCAGGCCCCAGTTTATCTGACGACCAGTTTGTAACTGCTCTGATCTCCCACTCATCCAGTACTGTAGAGGCAGCGGAGTTCAGGGGAAAGCCTTGTGGATACTTATCGTTGGTATTGTTCAGCCTTGTGTACATCAAAGTCTCTTGCCACTCGGTGTTGCTATAGTCAAGCCATGCAATGTGTACATTGTCGAATTGATCTGTTAAAATTGATGGGAACATGGAGCTTGGAGCATACGGATAATCATCTGAAGCCCCCTCGCATTGTTCTGCTGTGGAAACAGAGCTAGAAGCTATTTGCTTTATTCCATATGCAGGAAGTCCATCAGGGACCCCATCCCACTCAGCTGCACCCCTCAGCCGTAGTCTAGTGTAGTATATCTCATACGCACCCTCGATATCTATGCCTCCTGTGGCACCACTGCAACCAGGGTATAGTCTACCATCCTGCCATGCCAGGTGAGTATTTCCTGATGTATCAATAGCAATAGATGGGTGTAGACTGTATGCGGGATTATTGGTAATTTGGGTATCGTTGACTACCACGAGATGCCCATATCCTTGATCGTCTTCTGAAGGGCCCAAGTCTTCTGTATAGTAGCCGCCCTGGGTATTGGCCTCGGTTCCAGAGTCCCCCCTAGTCCAACCCGGCCAAGGGTTTTCTAGTAGAGAGTGAGGGTCCAGAACGGTCATATAAATCTCTCTTGAGTTGTTGGTGGCTAAATAAATCATAGCCTCAACCATGATCTCTAGCTCGCTTCCTGAACCAGCAGTCGTGGGAAATTGGTACATCTGTCCCTGCGCATTTGTTGTTCTAGTAGTTACTCCATTGCATGTCCTAGTGTTCAAACCTGATCCGACTGGACATTGTGCCAAGTCTAACATGTAGCTACCTACTGCGGTATCAGATCCTGCCCAAAGAGGGTATGGTTTTGTCTGAGCTAGTACACAGGCATCGTGAGCTTGATTGATGCTTTGAGTATCATCATTATCCATTGGAGTCCCTCCATAGGGACCTTCGTCAGAGATTGGAATGACTACCCGTGTTGCATTGTCGTTCCATCGATGGTCATCGGCCGTAGGAGGATTAGCTGCCAATCCCTGCCTGCCTTGAGCATCCCTGTAAGAAAGACATGCCCAGGTTGATGCTGGTCCCCAGAACTCACTGTAGTATCCGCCATCGGCAGGAAGATTCGTAGCCTGATTGTTGTAAACTACTTCAGTAAGCTCCCTTATCCCTCCGGAAGAGTCACCCCCTCCAAGAGGGGTGCTTCTAGGCCCTTGGCTGCCTGATCCTCCTGTCTGGTATGCAGCAGCACAGTTCCCACTGGTGGCCGCAGCTGGCCAATTCCCGCTAAGAGCGTAGAGTGTCTCATAAACCGTCATATTTGCCTGTACGAGCAGTGGCTTTAGTCCTTCGAAATATCCGCCACTAGCAAAATTGCCTCCGTAAAATACAGCGCACATGTCGGCCCATTCAGCATTCATAGAGCCAGAAGTATCAATCGGAACGACCATCTCTACCTGACCTCCTCTTGTATCGTCCCATACTATTTGGACGAAGTCATTCACGTCTACTGCTATGTCAGGGTGCCCTTTTTGCCCAAGAATTGGAGTAAGCAGTGTGTTATCAATCTCAACGATTACCATTCTTGCGGTATGATCTATTGAGAGCATTTTGTAAAAAATCTGAGATTGTTGATAATATAGTTCGAGAGGTTCGAAAGAGTCCTCCCAAACTATGTGTGGGTTGTTGTCTGAGTCTACATCGATTGCAGGCCAATCCCTATTCTGCGGATTGTTCGCTACTTCATAATCATCTGGCACAATAGATAGAACGGAATCTAGAGAAGAGTCTCCGCTCTGGTCGTCTAGAGATGGGTCAAGGAGGGTATAGTATATTTTGTACTGACCTGATTTATCCGTCCAAACTACGTGGACCATGTCATCACTGTCTACTCTAATATCGGGGTGCCACGCCCTATGCGCTCCTGGGTCTGAAATCTGTGTCTCAGCGATTAGAGTCTCGCCCCTTGGATCTAACATTTTGTAATAGAGATGATTTGTGTTTCTACTCCAGACTACGTGAACGTTACCTGAGGAGTCAGCATCCATTGCAATCATTCTGTCATTGAATGTAGCACTCTGAACAACCTCTATTGGATCTGTAAGCACAACATCGCTTGCACTAGCTGGAGAAGTAAAAGAACCAAGAATACTCACTATCATCAAAAGAACGATCGTCAAACCACTTCTCTTGTGGCCTATCCCATCTTGGGGGGCGTAGCCAGTGGGCTGCATCATGCGATGTCGACGATATCGAATACTTAACGTGAACGCCTTGAAGTCCTAATTCAGTTTAGTTGGCGGTTTCTTCCTGCTTTACACCCATTCCAATGGATCAAAATCCTTTCCAAACCCACCCGTCTCATCAGTATCTATGTCAGAAATCCTAGTTTGAGATTGACGAGGTTGACGATTCCTTTTTCCCTCCCAGTCGTCAACGGGTCCTGGTTTCCCCTTGCCAGTTCCGAATCCGTATTTTATCTGATGGATGAGGGATAGTTTAGTCAACCAAACCTTTCTCATACTCTGCATAAATTCATTCTGAGTGAGTCCGTCTAGCCATACAGGTCTTGAAAGATTGAATGCCTGCAAAGGTCCAGCCACATCGTTGTTGGTGCGACCTACGTGGAGAACCCAGTCCAAATCAGAGGAGGTCATTCTTATCCTAGTTTCATGAAGCCATTTTTCCCATTCATGAGAGTCTTCTAGTCCCATCTCCTTCATCGAGTCCTGTTGACCCTCGTCTACTCTTGTTATCGAGTATACAAGTACTAGATTCCTCTTTTTTGGAATCACCACATTAAACAGGTGACCCTGTTTTGTAGGGGGGTACCTGACATGCAGGTGGATATGAGCTTGAGGATCTTGAACTTCCCTAGCCTCCAATCTTTCACTGTTAAGCCAGGACCGGATTGACTCTGTCGCCTCCCTGTGGTTCATGGGTGTTGCAGTCAGTCGTCCTATTTAGAGCAAGTTGAGATTAGAACGTGTTTGCTCAATGAGTTTCTCAAGTATTTTACCTTGCTTGGATTTAGCCAAATTGGTTCTCTTCACTGAGTCATAATAGTCCGAAACAAGGTCGTATCCAAATAAAAATATAATATTTGAAAAATGGAATACAAACATTATGATCAGACAAATGGCAGGTGTGAGTAATGAGAGCGGGGCGATCGCGAGAGAAGCGATTAGAGCTATTGGAGGCCAAAAAATAACCGGTGAGAACATTGCCGCTAACATGTGGTAAGTAGTTCTGGCGTCAATTCCTTCATCCGTTCTATCTCCGAAATACCATGCGAAGAATGCTTGTAGACCGGTGGATGGGATCGAGATCGGTGAAACTAAGGTCATGATAAACGCCCCAATAAGCCCCTTACCAAATTCTTTACCGATGCGAACCTTGCCATCATTAATCGAACGCCCGTCTAAATTGTATGATTGTAGAATTTCAGCGGCCTCTGCTGCTGATTGAGTTATTGCTTCGTAATCCTGCCTACCTGCTATCGCCTCCCGAACTTCTCTTGCAGCTAGGACCTCATCTTTGAAGGACTGCAGGTGTCTTCCTGACTCTTGCGCTCTCAAGTGGGCTATCAGGTGCCATGCCCTGTAAATTTCCCAACTTGGAGCATTTGGAGTCACATTGGAGACCTCCTCAAAGAGCTTGTCTCGCAGGAGATTAACCTGTTCTGCTGGTGGTTCTACCCATGAACCAGCTGAGATTATGTTTCCTATTTCTTTTTCATTTGGTGGTCTGACGGGAATAGGATCTGATAATTCAACAAAAATGTCGGTCCTAAACAAGTAGTGACACCTGTAATGTAGGCCAATTGGCTGGAGTGCTGGGAGGGGATTTCCTCTATTTCTTGCCAATGCTGCCGCATTAACTGCGAATCGCATTGGACCTGTCTTGAAGCGATGGGGCCTTGAGTCTTGATGGGACTTGCCCTCGGGCATAACAAGTGCGTTATATCCTGAGGCCAAGCAATTTGTCATAGTTAGAAGTGTTCTATCGTTAATTTCTTTGGCATAGT
>MDSW01164302.1_pt1 | contig 10578 bp, 10 predicted proteins | sample 811171 | NCBI WGS metagenome assembly MDSW01 (sample SAMN05326641, study PRJNA326480) | marine metagenome | isolation source: seawater | place: Atlantic Ocean: North West | collected 2012 | reverse complement strand
GAAATACCTCCTTCACGAGCTAAACTAATGGCCATTTGAGACTCGGAGATCGTATCCATGGCCGCTGACACAATTGGAATACTTAGCTTAATATTTTTAGAAAATTGTGTAAGAGTAGATACTTCAGAGGGCAATACACTTGAGTAGCGCGGCACTAAAAGCACATCATCAAATGTAAAGCCTTCTTTAAATACACTATCAAAATTCATAAGCAAATCTCAAAATGAGTGCAAATTTAACAAAATTTGTAGAAATAATTGATTGTTATCAAAATTAGAAACTAAGACATGTTTTTTTAGCTATATTAAATTCTGTAATTATTTCATTCACAATAGCCTCAGCAGACATAATAGAATTTAATAAAAAAGCAATTTGTCCAATCTCTAACTCCCCATCATTAAGATCACCCATAAACATGCCTTTTTTTGCTCTTCCTTTACCTAGAAGAAGTTCTAGATTATCTTTAGATGCATTTTGATAATATGCTTCTTCAATTTTAGAGTAAAAATTATTTTTCAATAATCTAACAGGAGTTAATTCCTTTAAAGTCAAAACCGTGTCACCATCTTTAGCAGCAAGAACTTTCTTTTTAAATTTTATGTGAGCTGAACTTTCTTCAGAAACAACAAAACGAGAACCAATTTGAACGCCATCTGCACCTAAAATCATAGCTGCCAACATAGATTTTCCAGAGTGTATACCACCTGCTGCAATTAAAGGAATCTGAATATGTTTTTGAATTAAAGGAATTAAACAAAATGTAGTATTTTCTTCAATACCATTATGCCCACCAGCTTCAAAACCCTCACACACTAATGCATCAACACCAGCATCAATAGCTTTTAACGCAAATTTTAAATTTGAAACAACGTGCACCACCGTAATTGAATGCGCCTTAAGTTTTTGAGTCCATATCTTAGGATTTCCCGCAGATGTAAATACAATAGGGACTCGCTCTTTAATCACTGTCTCAATATGATCCGCTGCAAAAGGAAATAATAATGGAATATTCACTGCAAAATTATTTTTAGTATTGTTACGACACTTTTGAATGTGCTCTACAAGAACTTCTGGCCTCATAGAGCCCGAGCCTATTATACCTAAACCACCTGCATTACTCACGGCAGAAGCTAAACGCCAACCACTACACCAAACCATTCCTGCTTGTATAATTGGATGTTTAATATTAAATAATTTTGAAACTCTGTTCTTCATTACATCTTAATAATAGGATAAAAAATATCTTGATCTTTGATTTTTAAAATATATACACCTGATTGGAATCCAGATAATTCACTAATCCTCAGAAAGGTATTAACTTCTCCTGAAAAAATAATCACACCAGACAAATTAAATACATCAAATTTTAAAGTGGTTTCTTGATTATGATAAATACTCAATGTTTCTTGAAAAGGATTAGGATATATGTTTAAAAAAGAATCATGTGAGTCTATGTTGAGGTTATTAAGATATGCAGTATAGAAATTTGGGATTCCATAACCTAGCGAATCATTGGGGTTTAAAAACAAGTGTGCTGAAGATTCTATAAGATTTAACAAATCTATATTATTTAAAGTTGCGTCTGAGCTCCATAAACATGCGGATAAACCCGCAATAATAGGGGCTGAAAATGATGTCCCATTTGCAAAGCGAATAGTTGAATCTAAATCTGCAACTACCGCAGCAACACCTTGTGCACAAATATTTGGTTTTACACGTCCATCGTAAGATGGTCCCCTGGAACTAAAGGACGCAATGTCTCCAAAACTATTAACAGCTCCCACAGATAAGACACTATCTCCATCAGCAGGTGCACCTATATAATACCAATCGTTATTACCACTATTGCCAGCACTATTCACAACCAATATACCTCTGGATGCAGCTAAGTCAGCTGCATGTGTTACAATAGTCGAATTACCATCCATATCAGCATAAGAGTGACTATTTAATAAATCATCATATAAAATTGTATATCCTAAAGAAGAATTAATAATATCAGCACCCGCAGAATCGGCATATTCTGCTGCTGCTGCCCAATTATCTTCTTCAATTAAAGTTTCTGAACTAGAATCCTCTGTCCTAAATAACATATAGCTAGCTTCAGGTGCCGTACCAATTAAACTATCAATCATATATCCTCCCATAGTTGACAAAACCATTGTCCCATGTGAACTTCCTCCAAAAACATCACTATCATTAGCAACAAAATCGTACATGTCTAGTATTCTATTATTATCCCATAAATTATTAAATATTGGAAGTTCATCAACACCAGTAAAACCTGCATCAAACACTGCAATTATCATATCATTTCCTAAGAAACCTTCACTATGCAAATCATGCCCACCCAACATCTGAATTTGATTTAAAGAAACCCCATATGGTAAAGATAATGATTGACGACATAGATATTTAGGTGCAAATTCTGGACCAAGCATATGAACACGCTTTTGCTTTACCATTTTTAAAACTGGCCTCACATCCTTTACAAAATGTAATTTTTTTATTTCTTGTAAATCATCATCTGAAGAAACACTAACAGACACAGCATTAAACCATTTAAGTTGGTGACGAATATTGACATTAAATTGTTTTAAACTATCTATGTATTTTGTGCATATTGAAAAATCATGTACATCTATTTCAATATTTTGCTTCACCCTTCTATCTATTGCTCTATCACTTAAAGAAATTAATGACTGACAATCCTTATCATTTAAAAAAATCCACCAATTACTAGACTGAGAAAAAGAAAAAGACACACAAAAGCAAGTTAACAGGAATAAAATTTTCATAAAATCAATTTAAGTATTTCTTTTTTGATTATAAAATTATCAATAATCAATTACATCTAAAGTATCTCCTATTTGACTTAAAAAAAACCATAATGAATCTTTTAACCCCATTACATATTGGCCTTTTGACTCTATTTTATTATGACCATCATAATAAAATATAACCTGGCCATGCAATTTATCCTTATAATAATTTCCTTGCATGTTTAAATGACCTGAACGATAAAACATTTCTGTGGCACCCTCACGAAGCCCATCAATATAATGATATGTTTCTGAAGCAACACCATTGTCATAATAGTATATACAATCACCATTTAACAGACCTTGTCGATATTGTTCTTCGGAAATCTTCTCTTTTTTTATATTATAGGATACCCAAACACCATGCTTCTCTTTGTTAAGATAATAACCTGTGGATTTAATTACACCATTTGAATAATAAATCTCGACCTCACTCATAGTGCCTGGATCTATGTAATTCAATTTAATTAACAAATTACCACTATAGTCATAATAATTAAATACACCTACTTCCTTGTCTTTTATAAATTGTCCTTCATATTTTATATTACCATTTTCATGATAACCCACCCAAGAGCCTTCTTTTTCTCCGTTTTCATTAAAATTATTTTGAGAAAACAATGTATGAAAGCTATAAAAACTAAGTAGAAAAATAAAAAATCTAAACATGCTTCAATTCTTTATATAAATTATCAAATTTATTAGCTAAATTCTGCCAACTATATAATGATTTTTTTTGTTCAACCATCCTGGAAAAGGATGCTTCTCTATTATTATTATAATAATCCTGTAAAGCTACTGAAATTGAGTCAACATTTGGCTCTACTAAATAACCATCAGAATGATTATTTACATATTCTGATAAACCACCAACATCAGTGAGCAACATTGGTTTATTAAAATTAATAGCAATCATAGAGACACCACTTTGACTAGCAGAAAGATATGGTTGAACTACAATATCAACGGCACAAAAATAATTTTTCACATCCTTGTTTCTAATATATTGATCATGAATAATCACACTGCTATTCAAATTTAACAAATTAATCTTATCAAGATAATGATTTTTAGAGTCATAAAATTCTCCTGCCACAATCAAATTAACGCCCATTTTTCTAATGTCTTCTGATGCCATTACGTCTAACAAAAGATCTAAACCTTTATAAGCACGAATCAAACCAAAAAATAAAATATATTTATCATTCCCACGAATATCTTTGTCAGAAATTCCAATATTTTTTTTTGCAATTTTTTTATCAATAATACTACCAAAATTATCATACATGGGGTGAGGAGAAACCTGAATCTTTTTAGGATTAATTTTTGCAGAATCAATCAATTGTTTTTTTACAGATTCTGACATAACTAGAAATGCATTGCACGAACGAACAAAGAAATTAATTAAATAATTCTGAAAAGGCATGGATTCATGTGGATAAGCATTATCAACCCAAGCAATTACAAATATTGATTTTTTAGTAAGCATTCTAGAAATCCATCCTAAACAAAGAGCAAAATATGGGTGCCAATATCTAACTATAACATAATCAGGATGCTTAGAGAGAATCCAATTAACTGTTCTAATCCAAGAAAAAGGATTAACAGTGTTAATTAAATTGAGAGTACTATCATCTTCATCAGAAACATCATCAACAGTTTGCTTTTTACCGGGGAAAAAAAAAGATGGATATTGTAGACTATATGACACAATGTAAGATTCAATTCTATTAGCTCGATAATAAGAATGTAATGCTTGATTGCTTTCTGAAATACCTCCTCTTAAGGGTTTTCCAGGCCCTATAATAATTCTGTTTGATAAATTAAAATCCTGCTTTTTCACTAATATTACTATTATAGTCCATAGGTTTGTTTTGAATAATTAATTCACCTAAAAATCCTGACAAAAAGAATTGAGATCCTATAATCATAAATAATATACCAAGATAAAACAATGGTCTATCTGTCATATTAAACTGATTCAACATATACTTTGCATATGTTAAATATATTCCGATAATAAAACCTATTAAGAAGGAAGCAATTCCTAAAAATCCAAAAAAATGCATAGGACTCTTTCCAAATTTATGTAAAAAAGAAATCGAAATCAAATCTAGCACACCGTTAGAAAACCGATTCCAACCACCATATTTCGTCTTACCATAAGCTCTCTTACGATGATTAACAACTTTTTCTTTAATAATATTATACCCTGCATGCTTCACTAATAAGGGTATGTATCGATGCATTTCTCCAGACAATCTAATATCCTTTACGACATCAGAAGAATATGCCTTTAAACCGCAATTAAAATCATGTAATTGTATGCCAGAAACAATTCTTGTTGCCCAGTTATATAATTTAGTTGGTATAGTTTTTGACATTGGATCAAGTCTCTTTTTTTTCCATCCTGACACTAAATGACATCCTTCATCTACAATCATATCATATAAATCTAAAATTTCACTCGGATCATCTTGTAAATCAGCATCCATTGTAACTACTACACGACCTTTTGCATGTAAAAAACCTACATCTAAAGCAGTTGATTTTCCTAAATTTTTTTTAAATCTGATCCCCTTAAATACAGGATTAGATGTTAGTGAATTAATAATGGACCAGGATAAATCACTACTTCCATCATCAATAAAAATAACTTCATATTTATAGTCAGTTTTGGATAAGACTGTACAAATCTCATCTGCCAACAAACTGATAGAATCAGACTCATTTAACAAAGGAATTATAATAGATAAATTCATTAATTGTTATTAAATTTCATCAACAAAGATATAATTGCTGAGTATAGTGTGCAAGGAATTAGGCTAAATACATACTCCTGCAACTGATTTAAGAGCTTAAAGTTTACTTGAATTAAGCTATACCATTGGTCAAAAGAATAATTAATTATATCTGCATGATGCTTCTTGTAAGTGTGTTCAGCATACTCTGATAAAAGATTAGTGTCAATAATATTATATAAAACAAAAATATACATCTTAGAACAAAAAAGAGCTACTGCTAATATTAAAAAAGAGAAAGTAAAGTATTGCTTAAAGATATATGTGTTATGTGTGTTTTTTTTACAAAAAATAAATACCCAATAAATAGAATATGCAAATAATACAATAACATATACAATAGAATATGTATTCCACGTAGGCAATAATTGTAAAGAGTCATAAATATAAAATACGGTTGTAAGGAGGACAAGTCCAAATCCTAAATAAGTTCCCTTTAAAAACGCATAATACTTAAAATCATTTTTCATAATATTTTTACAAATAAAATATCGCAAAATAACAAAATAACATTATTTTTGCTGTGGGCAAGTCTTACACAACCAGCTCCCATTGAACCTCCCCAGGGTCGGAAGACAGCAAGGATAAAACGGTTGTAGCGGTGTGATGTAAGTAGCTTGCCTTTTTTTGTGCAAAAAAAAGCGGGGAACGCCCGCTTTTATTATTTAAATATTACTCTCCTTCTATTATAAGTCATCAATCTTAATATCAGAAACACTTTCTTCTTCCGAAGAAGTATCTGAATTATCTTCTTTAACTTGATCATTAGAACTATTTGATATTACCTCACGACCTTTCTTTTCAAAAATAAAATCAGAAACTTCTTTAAAGCTAGCAGCAAATTCTTCAAAATCCTCCTTATATAAATATATCTTGTGCTTTTTATAGTGCGCAGAACCATCATCATTACTAAATTTTTTACTCTCAGTAATCGTCATGTAATAATCTTCCGCCCTAGTAGATCTCACATCAAAAAAATATGTCCTTCTACCTGCTCGAACAGATTTTGAAAAAATCTCTTCTCTATCATAGTTTTCTTTTCCTTCCATGTTTAATATTGTTTTAAAATTTTATTGAGCAAATCTATAAAAATATATTGGAATTCAAAGAATTATCAATTATCCATTTGATTAAAAAATAATTTCCGATACTCTCCTTTTAATTTTATGAGCGAATTATGATTACCTTTCTGAATAATCTTACCTGATTTTAACACAATAATACTATCGCAATAATTTAATACTGACAATCTGTTTGAAGACAGAAAAACTGTTGTTGATAAGAAATATTTTTGTAAATAATTAATGATTAACAATTCAGTAGAAGAATCAACACTAGATAAAGCATCGTCTAAAAATAAAAATTTTGGTTTTCGCACTAAAGCTCTAGCTAGTGCTATCCGTTGTTTCTGTCCACCGGAAAGTGTTATCCCACCTTCACCAATATGTGTATCCAATCCATTCTTAAACGACTGCAACTCATCAAATAAACATGTTTGTTTAACAACCATCATTAATTCAGAATCTGAAATATCTTCTACACCAAACAATATATTATTTCTAATAGAATCAGAAAATAAAAAAACATCTTGCGAAACATATGAGATATCATTTCTTAACTGCTTCCAATTAATTTTTTCATTGGGAATATTATCAAATAATAATTTGCCTTCAGAAGGTTTTAAAATACCACACAATATTTTTAATATAGTACTTTTACCTGCTCCTACAGAACCCACAAAACCTATTGTGTGATTTATTTTTAAATCTAAGTTAATGTCTTTTAAAGCTAATATATTAGTGTTACTATATTGATAAGATAAATTTATAAGTCGTATTTCATGATTATATATTTTATGTTTCAAAAGAGGACTTATATTACTATGAAATATTGTGTAATCTTTTTGACTTAAAAAATTATTAATACGGCTCTGTGAAGCAGCAGCTCGTTGAATGACTTCAGTAACCCAACCAACCGATGTTGCGGGCCAAGTTAACATATTAACATAAATAATGAACTCCGCAACTTCGCCAATAGAAATATAATTTTTTGCAGCCAAAACACCTCCTGTATACACAGTAAGTAAAGTACTAAAACCTACAAGGAATAAAACTAGCGGAAAAAAAATAGAATTAGTGCGGGACAAAGAAATATTTAAATTCATATAATCAATTGAATTATTCTTAAAATAATTTAATACTTGTTTTTCTCTTACAAAAGACTTGATTAATCTTATTCCTGAAAAAGTTTCTTGAACAACATTAGTTAAATTAGATAACTTATGTTGAACTAATCCGCTTTGAATATTGATTTTATGACTCACCTTGTATATAAGAAAAGAAAGGATTGGCAGAGGCACAAGCACAATTGCGGTTAATAAAGGACTAACCATTAACATTCTTGATAGAACAAGTGCAATTAAAGTCAATAAATTAAAAGTATACATAATAGCAGGCCCTAAATACATGCGCACCCTACTTACATCTTCAGTTATGCGATTTAATAAATCGCCTGAATCGTGCTTTTGATAAAAACTAGATGATAAATACTGATAATGTTTAAATACAGTATTTTTTAAATCATATTCCATGTTTCTTGAAGCAACTATAATACTCTGCCTCATAAAAAACATAAAAACCCCTCTAGTTAAAGCAACTAACACTAGTAAAATTGCATATATAGAAAGTGAATAATACAGAGCATCCAGATTATTATTAAGTTTCGCCTGACCTATTGCCTGTGTAATTAAGTCAAATGATCGCCCAATTAAATTTGCGGGAATTAGTGCAAAAATATTACCAAGAATCACAAAGAATAATCCAATAGCAATTGAAAGTCGATATTTGGATAAATACTGATTTAGATAAATTAAACTTTTCATGAAAAAAAATAATTTTCAATTTATTAAATAAAAACGTTACTTTTGTGCTCCGCTTGATAATTATAATTTGATAAATAAATTTCAAGATTTAATATGAAAATAATTGAAATCAAAGAAGTTCCAGGAATAGATCGAGATGTCCTTGATTATATGAACTCAAAAAAACATGAAAAAGTTGTTTTTTGTTCTGATGAATCTACAAATTTAAAAGCTATTATTGCTATTCACAACACAAATCTAGGCCCTGCATTAGGGGGTACTAGAATGTGGCAATATAAAAATATTAGTGAAGCTACCAAAGATGTTTTAAGATTATCAAGAGGCATGACATATAAAGCTGCAATAACTGGTTTAAATTTAGGTGGAGGCAAAGCTGTTATCATTGGTGATTCTACAAAAAAGACTAAAGAAATGATGAGGTCTTTTGGTAGGTTTGTAGAGTCCCAAATGGGTAATTATATCACAGCGGAAGACGTAGGCATGACAACTGATGACATGGAAATTATTTACCAAGAAACTAATCATGTAGTTGGAAAACCTATTAAATTAGGCGGCAGTGGTGATCCGTCAGTAATAACAGCATATGGGACTTTAATGGGCATGAAAGGGAGTGCATATTACAAATGGGGAAATGATAGTTTGAGAAATAAAAAAATACTTATCCAGGGAATTGGCAATGTAGGTCAAAATTTAATTAAATTATTAAAAAACGAGGGTGCTACAATACTAATTAATGATGTTAATGAAGATAAAATTCAAAATACTGTTGACAAACATGATGTAGAAGTTATTGAAAATAATATTTATAATGCTGATATTGACATATATGCTCCGTGTGCTTTAGGGGGCACTCTTAATGATGAAACGATTCCTCAACTAAAATGTTCAATTGTTGCAGGTGCAGCAAATAACCAACTTGCCAAAGAAAATATTCATGACGAAATGTTATCAAATCGCAATATATTGTATGCACCAGATTTTTTAATTAATGCAGGAGGATTAATTAATGTTTATTCAGAATTAAAAGGTTTTTCTCACGAACAAGTCATGGCAAAAGCTTCTAAAATATTTGACACCACCATTGAAATAATGGATAAAGCAAAAAAAGAAAATATTTCTACACAAAAAGCTGCTCTGAAAATTGCAAAAGACAGGGTGTTTAAAAAACATAGCACATAAATGCTTCCCAGAAGACATATTAGAATAAAAGTTTTTCAATCTCTTTACTCTCTATCTCAACAATATGAAGATCAAGATTTTAATATAAATCGTGAATTCAAAGCCAACTTAAACGGGTATCTAAATTTATTTCAGCTTGTAATTGACTTGTTGAGAATAACAAGAGAAATTGCACAGTCTGAAATAAACATAAAAAAACAAAAATTAGTTCCTTCAAACGAGGACTTAAAACCAAATCAAAGATTTATACGAAATAAAATTCTATCAAGAATTAAAAAAAAATATCCTTACACAGAACAAGATTATGAGAAAATACGAAGTGCAATTAAGGTTATATTTCAACAAATAAAAACATCAAAAACGTATATAAAATATATGAGCAACAATAATCACACTATAGAGGATGATAAAAAAATTGTTTTATATATATTAAAAAATTACATTATAATAAATCCAAAAATTCATGATATAATTGAGGACTACTCCATATACTGGAATGATGATTTAATTATAGTATACAACATGTTGCTTGAAAAAATAAACAACAATCAAACAATAAACAAAACACAGTTATTTCGGCAAAGTGATGATAGAATATTTGCAAATACATTATTAGAAGGAACAATAAAATCCAAAGAAGAAACAAGCAAAATAATATACCAATTAGCAAAAAATTGGGATAAAGAAAGAATCGCTATCAGTGATTTAATAATCATGAGAATGGCAATAACTGAAATGATACACTTACAAGATATTCCTCACAAAGTGACATTAGATGAGTATATTGAAATATCAAAACAATATAGCACTCCGAAAAGCAAAGAATTTATTAATGGCATTTTAGATGTCTTTATAAAAGATATTTTGCCAAAAAAAATAAATAAATCTTAATTTT
>MDSW01134516.1_pt1 | contig 10578 bp, 13 predicted proteins | sample 811171 | NCBI WGS metagenome assembly MDSW01 (sample SAMN05326641, study PRJNA326480) | marine metagenome | isolation source: seawater | place: Atlantic Ocean: North West | collected 2012 | reverse complement strand
TTTTTAAAGTAATAGTCTCTTTCTTTAATAAAATTTTTATCTTTTCTTAGTTTTTCAAATAAATTGGTTAGATCTTCGACTGGCTTTTTTAAAGTTTCTGGAATATAACTCCCACCAAATTTTCCTCCCCATAGGCCAGTCTTTTTGTCATGTTGATCAATTAAAGGTATATTTTTTTTAATCTTCATTTTTAACTCTTTTAATATTTTCTAAAAATAAATTTATTTTTGAAATATCTTTTTCTCCTGATGTTTCTAAACTTCCTGAAATATCAATAATATCTGTTATTTTAGAATATTTATCAAGCATATCATCAAACTGAATATTTCCTGCAAGCATTTTAGTTATAGAGCTAGGTACATTTTTTAGAAGGCTATGATCAAATCCTAGGGATTTTTCATAGCCTTTGCTATCAAATAATATAATATCAGAAACAGATTTAAAATTTTTATATTTTTTTACGTCACTTTTATTTTCTATTGTTAGAGCAGTAATAATCTTTTTATTATATTTTTCTTTAATTATTTTAGTTTTTTCAGGACTAACATCATACAATTGATAAAAATCAAAATTTAGGTCTTTTATTTTTTCTAAAATCTTTTCATCTGGACTTACCAAGACAGCAACAAAATTAATTTTTTTTTTAATATTAATTAATTTTTTTAATGTTTCAAACTCAACGTATCTTTTAGATTTTATATAGTTGACAATAAAGCCAACATATTTTGGTGGATTGTCGTGTTTTATAATGAAATTTAAAGTATTAATATCTTTAATACCGCAAATTTTTGCGTCCATTATTGACTAATATTATTTATTAATTTATTAAGATTTTTTTTGACACTTCCCTTTGTTATTGATCTTCCTAATACAAGCCAATCACTTCCATTTTCAAAAGCTTGTATGGGTGTCATAACTCTTTTTTGATCATGTTTTTTTTTATTAAATCTTATACCTGGAGTTATAATTTCTTTTTTAAAGATTTTTTTTACAAATTTTACTTCATGTGGACTAACTACTAAGCAATCTAAATTAGCTTTTCTAGCCAATCTACTTTGGTGTATTACTAATTTTTTTACTGATTTTGAGTATCCTATTTCTTTTAAATTTTTATTATCCAGTGAAGTGAGTGTAGTTACACCTACAATTTTAATTTTACCTGAAATTTTTTTTACTTCTTTTAATGCTTTCAAGCCTGAACCAATATGCACAGTTAAATAATTTATATCAAGATCTTTAAGCGCTATAACTGTAGATTTCATTGTATTAGGAATATCGTGTAATTTTAAATCTATAAAAATAACTTTATTTCTTAAATTAGAAATAAATTTTCTTCCATTTTTTGAGTTAAAAAATTCTAATCCAAACTTATATCCAATTTTTATTTTTTTTGTTTGTGTTTCTTTAATTATCTTGGTTACTTTTTTTACACTTTTTGTATCACAAGCGATAAAAATTTTTTTATTTTTCATTGTTTAATTTATTAAATAATTCTTTTGCCATTTTAAAGCGAATCCTGACCTTTTTTTTAGTATGTACTTTTTCTCCAGTTTTAGGGTTTCTTGAAATTCTAGGTTTTTGAATATTGGTTGACCACATGCCAAAACCTCTTAATTCAACTCTTTCACCTCTTTTTAATGATTTTTTAATTTCGTTTAAAAAAATGTTAAAAAACTTTTCTAGGTCTTTTTTTAAAAAATTTGGATAACTGTCTGAGATTTGATTTAAGAGCTTAGATTTAACAATCACTAATTAAGTTTATTATTCCTCGGTCTTTTTTTTAAGTTTATCTGATAGAGAAGAAAATGGAAGATTTTTTCCAGAAGCTTCTGAACCAAATTTAGAAACAGCCTCTTTATTTTGTAATTCTTCTAAAAGTTTGATACTCAAACTTATCTTTCTTTTATTGATGTCCAGATCTGATATTGCAGCATCTATTCTTTCACCACCAACAAATCTTCCTGGTCTTGCATCAGCTGTGTTTATGGCAATTTGAGATTTTTTGATAGTAAAATTCATATCACAACCTTCAGGACTTACGACCAAACCTTTATTGTCTGAGGATATCACTTTAACTGTAATAGTATCATTTATTTTTTTATTCTCAAACCAACTTAAAGGGTCTTTTTGAGTTTGCTTTAAACCTACTCTGACTTTTTGTTGATCTGTTTTAATCTCTAAAATTTTAACTTTAAGCTTTTCACCTTTTTTATGTTTTTTTAGTTCTTCTTCTGGGTCACCGTTATAACTTAAATCGTTGCAATGAAGAAAACCATCAATTTCTAAATCAGCAAGTCTTAGATAGATTGCGTATTCATTTAAACTACTTACAACACCATCTACTTCAGTTCCAACCGGGTACTTCTTTTCTAATACCTCATAAGGGTTGTCTGTTGTCAGTCTGTGAGAGATTGCTACTCTTCTTTTTTCTTTATCTATTTCAGTTATCACACATTCAATCTCGTCACCAACTCTAAACATTTTTTTTGTTGATGCATTTTTCTTTGTCCAACTAAGTTCGCTGGAATGCAATAATGTACTCAATCCTGGTTCAAGCTCACAAAATGCACCAAAGTCCATTAATTTCACAACTTTTACTTTGTATTTTTTATTTAGTTCATAATTTGAGATATGTTCAAACGGATCTGGAGAGAGTTGTTTTATAGAACAGCCAACCTGAAGCTTTTCTTTATCTACAGATATAACTAACAAATCATGTTTCTCACCAATATTAAATATTTCTTCTGGGTGGTTTACTCGTGAGTAACTTATTTCTTGTAAGTGAACCAATACATCTAGTTCAGAATTTACATCAAAAAAACATCCAAATGAACTATATCCTTTCACAACTGCATTTTTAATTACGTCCCCAACTTTATATTTTTCTACGATTTTTGCCTTATCACCTTTTTTGTTTGAAGAAATAATTTGTCTTCTTGATACACAGGCATTACCTCTTACCTTGTCAAGTTTTATTAAAGCAAATTTAAGTGGTTCGTTCATTAAATGAGAAATATCTTTCAATGGTTTATCTGAAATTTGTGAACCAGGACAGAACATCAACGAACCTGTATCTATATGTTCGACTATAACCCCACCTTTACATTTAGAAGTAATTTTTCCATTTATAGATTCATTTTTTTCATACGCTTCAACTAATTTATCCCAGCCTTTAATTTTTTGTGCTTTTGAAGCAGAAACTAAAACCTCACCATTTCTATCCTCTATTCGTTCAAGCAATACTGATATTTTTTCTCCAACTTTTGCTTTGTCATGGATACCCATGCTTTTTAATTCGTTTATATCAAGCATAGGTTCACTTTTTAATCCTTCTATAAATAGAAAAACAAATTTTTCAGTAACCTTAGTGATTTTTCCTTCTATAATTTTACCTTCTACTAGGTTTTTGGTTTTTGAAAGTTGACTATTAAGTAATTTTTCGAATTCTTTTGAAGCGGGCGTTTTAATATCTTTATAAATTTCCATTAAATATTTAGTTTCCTATCCATAATTACTTTTATTTTTTCAAAGCAACGCTTTCTACTAAGTTTAGTTGTATTAATCAATATTGAATCTTTTGTTTTTTTTAGTGGCCCATATTTTCTTTGACGGTCAGATTTATCCCTATTTTTAAGGCTTTTTAGAACTTCTTTATAAGTAATTTTTTTTCTAAGTTTTTTGTATTCCTTAAATCTTCTTTTTGACCTTACTTTTAGGCTAGCCGTTATAAAGAATTTAAACATAGCATCTCTTACTTGTACAGTAATTATGTCTCTACCATCAAGAACAGAGCCCGCATATTTCATTGGAGGAGAATATGCACATCTTTGTTGAAATTGATGAACTATATCTCTGATTTTTTTATCTTTCGCAATACTTGATGCTGAAATTGCAATTTTATCAGATAATAAATTTTTATTTTGTAAATTTTTTATTTTCAAATTATTTATTTTTTTTTTAATAAAAGAATAACTAAATTTTTTAGGATTTTCCAACTTCAACTTACCAATAAGTCTGTATATTCTTCCAGTATCAAGTTGAAGAAGGTTATAGTGTTTAGCAATTAATCTTGCTTGGGTTCCAGCACCAGCAGCAGCAGGGGAATCGATGGCAACAGTTATTATATTTTTTCTTTTTTTCAATTTATTGTCGCTCCTAAATCTTTTTTTAAAATTTTGAAAAATGAGGGGAAAGATGTATTTATTGAATCAGAATTGTGAATTTTCCATTTACCCCCAAGCGTCAAAGCTGCTATAGCACTTAAGGCCATAACTCTATGATCTTTAAGATAGTTTTTTATTTCTAATGTTTTTTTTAATTCTAGATTTGGATTACCATATATTTTAATTGAACTATTAGTTAATTTAGTTTTTATTCCAATCATATTTAATATTTTTGAACCCAACTTTAGTCTAGGACTTTCTTTTTGGTTTAGTTCTCCTAAATCTTTAAAATAAGATATACCCTTTGCTCTTGCAGCAACTAAAAATATAATTAAAAATTCATCAATCGCACTAGTATTATATTTTGTTGGACAGTTAATAGGTTTGAAAGCATTTCTAGATTTAATATGAATATCTGAGGTTTTTTCTCCTTTATAAATTTTTTGATTTTTTAAGATTATATTAGCTCCCATTTTGTTTAAAATACTAATACACCCTGTCCTTGTTGAATTTATATTAACATTTTTAATTACTAAATATGATTTTTTGGCAAGAAGCGTAAGTACAATAAAAAAAGCACTACTACTTATGTCTGAAGGAATATTATAATTAAAAGGGTAAATTTTTTTCTCTCCATTTATTTTGATTAAATCTATTTCTTTTTTGTTAGTAACAGATATTGGAAGTTTTAAATATTTATATAAAATTTCTGTATGGTTTCTCGACTTTTTTGCATTTATTTTTGTAGTCCCTGGTGCGTTCAAAGACGCTAACATTACACAACTTTTAATTTGTGCACTCCCTTTATTTTCAAAATACCTTATTGGTCTAATAAAATCAGTACCTTTTATGTATAATGGAAGTTTTGATTTATTTTTTGGATAAAAGTTTGCACCAAATTCTTTTAATGGATTTATTACTCTTGAAAAATCCCTCCTAGATAAACTTTTATCACCAATTAATTTTATTTTATATGGAGATTTAATTAAAAGAGACAATATTAATCTTCCAAATGTTCCAGAATTTCCTGCATTAATTGTCAAATTTTTTTTATATTTAAAACCATTAATGCCTACCCCGTATATTTCACAACAATTTTTATTAATTTTAATTTTTACTCCTAACTTTTTTAAGCCTTTAAGGGTATTCAATACATCTTCAGATCGTAGTAGATTATAAGCTTTTGATTTGCCTATTGCTTGAGAGGCTAATAATGCCCATCTAATAGATAAACTTTTATCACCTGGTACTTTAATTGTTTTATTAAAGGGTTTAATTTTTTTTTTTATCGTAACATTTTTTGGCATTAAGTATTTTAGTTAAATTTAAAAAATTCGCCAAAGTATGCGCTTCGAGCATTTTGATTATTTAGCAACTGAGACGGCGTTCCTTGAGCTATAATTTTCGTATTAGATAAAATCATTGCTCGATCAACAACAGATAAAAGCTCTCTTGCTTGATGCTCACAAATGATTATGCACATTTGAGGTTTTTCATTTTGTAATTTTACCAAAATTTCTTTTAACATTTGAATTGTTAGAACGTCTAAGGCTGCAAAAATTTCATCACAAAGTAAAATTTTTGGGTCACCTAGTAAAGCCATGCAAATAACCAACTTTCTTCTTTGCCCACCAGATAAAAATTTTGCTTTTACTTCTCTGACATTATCTAATTCAAACTTTCCAATCATCTCATTAACTTTGTTAATTCTATTATTTTTATTTTCAATTAATATTTCAGCAATAGCATTTAGATTTTCATTTAAGGTTAGATCGTTAAAATATCCTCCATATTGTGGAACATATCCAATTTTAAATTTTCTAGTTCTTAAATAAATCGGATATTCCGTTGCATCTTTCGCCTCATAAAAAATATTCCCATGATCTGGCTTTATTAAGCCAGTAAGAATATTAAATATTGTACTTTTTCCTGCTCCGTTTGGTCCAAGAAGACCTAAAATTTCACCAGGATTAACTTTAAAGCTCACATCATCTAAAATTTGTCTTCTGCCAAAGGATATTGAAATTTTATTAAATGAGATTAATGGTGTATTTTTTTTAAAGCTTTTTATCCTAAATTTTTTGATAATCGCCATATTATTTAATGTAAACTATTTTAATTTTTTCTTTTCCATCTTTCATTGAAATTTTAGAGTTTTTTGTAATTAAGTCAATTTCCAATCTATCAGCTAAAGCGCTTGTCTCCAAATTTTTGTAAACTATGTTTTCATAAAGTATAGCTTGGTTATTATTAAATAAAAGGTCAAGATATTTGCAGGTTATTTTATTTTCTATATATTCAACTTTTACATTTTCATAAAAATTTGTATCATAATTTTTGCTATTGTATTTTGCAAAATCAGATTGAATAAAAATATCTTCAGAATTTAATGTGCTTATTTGTGCTTTTACATTGTTTAAATATATTATATCGGCATCATCATCATTAATTTTACCTGTTTCAGCAATAATTTTATAAACATTCCCCGTATCATCTTTTGAAAAGTACTCAATATCACTTATTATATTTGATTTTTTATCTAAGATTTCGGTAATTTTTTTTTCTGGACTCTTCAAACTATTATTTTTTGATGTCTCTTGATTGAAATATTTTAAAAAAATTATTAGAGAAATTACCAAAACAATCGATAATAGAAATAATTGTATTGCTGTTTTTTTGTTCATTTAGTGAATATCTGCACCAAGTATATTGTGGATATGTAGCAAGCCGATGGTTTTTTTTTTGTTTTTATTTTTATGAATACATAAGCTAGTTATTTTATTTTCTGACATTATTGATAAGCTTTTAGATGCAAGTGTATCTTTTTCAATACTTATTGGATTTTTAGTCATTATATTTTTAACTAATAGTTTTTTTAAATTATTATTTTTTTGGCTGGATCTTCTAATTTGTCCATCTGTTATAATTCCTGTTGTTAGTTTTTTCTTATTGATTGCAATTAAAACTCCCATTTTTTTTTTAGTTATTATATTTAGTGCATTTTTCATATCAGAATTTTCATTTATAAAAGGAATACCTTTTTTTGTTATCATTAAGTCTTCTGCAGTTTTTAATTGTTTGCCAAGGGATCCTTTTGGATGAAGAGTTTTAAAATTTTTTTTATTAAATCCTTTTTTGTTTAATGCTGCTACAGCTAAACAATCTCCAATCGCCAAACTTTCTGTAGTAGAACTTGTTGGCACTATTCCTAAGCCTGCTTCTTTAACTTCAGGTATAAGAAGCTTGATGTCTGAGGCTTTGTATAATGTAGAACTTTTTTTTGAAACTATTCCAATTAAAGTAATTCTATTACGATTTGCAAACTGAATTACTGGTTTAAGTTCTTGAGTTTCACCAGAATTGCTGATTAGAATCAGAATATCTTTTTTAGAAAGACTACCAAGATCTCCGTGTGCGGAGTCTGATGCAGAAAGAGAAAAAGAAGGACATCCAACAGATGATAAAGTGGCAGAAATTTTAGACGCAATTAAAAAACTTTTTCCCACACCACAGAGTACAACTTTAGATTGGCATTTGACAATTGCATTGACAGCTTGGTCGAATGAATTATTGATTGATGATTTTAATTTTTTTAAAGCTTGTATTTCGAGATCTATAACCTCTTTTGCAATTTTTTTTAAATTATTTTTTTTCATATAGATTTTTAATGTTCAAAAGTTGAAATTTTATAACCCGCGATTTCCATATCTACCAAAATTGGCAAAACTTTCATACATTTTTCAAATAAATCGATTCTTTGTTCCCTAATCAGCATTTTTGTTAATTTATCTTTTATTTCAAATAAATATTGTGTGTCTTGAGCAGCATAGTTTATTTGTTTTTCTGAGAGGTTTGGATCGCCCCAATCACTTTGTTGTTCTTTTTTAGAAATATCTTTTCCACAAAGATCTTTTACTAGATCTTTGTAACCATGCAGGTTTGATGCAGTTCTTGCAATTTTTGAACATAATTTTGTACAGAAAATATTTTTAGGTTCTACTTTAAGATGATATTTTAACCATAATAGATCTTGTCTAGCATAATGCATTATAAATTGTATAGATGTATTTGATAAAACTTTAACCAAATTTGGGGCATTATAAGTTTTTCTATCCAATTTTATTAAATAAAATTTTTTTGACTCAAGACCTAATTGAATTAAGGTTAACGGATCTCTGCCGATGGTTAACCCTAAGGCTTCACAGTCTAATCCTATAATTTTTTCTTTAGATAAATCTAAATCTGGTGGTAAATCATTTTCGAAAATTTTGATGTTATTCATATTTAATTTATATATATAAAGATAATAATGTCTATTTTTAGATTGCAATGAAAAATATCTTAATTTTTGGGGGCACTGGCCAATTGGGTGTTTCTATATGTGGGCGCCTTTCAAAGGATTATACTTTAACAGTCCTTACACGTAATGCTCATCAAAAAGCCTACCGTTTAAAAACAACTGCCAATGCAGGATATTTGTCAATTGTAGAAGGAAGTATATTTGATGAAAATAAAATAAGAGATTTAATTAGTAAGGCTGAAATTGTAATTAATCTAGTAGGAGTTCTTGATGAAAAAAATAAAGCAAACTCCTTTGAAAATATTCACACTAAATTTCCATATTTTATATCTAAGATATGTACAGAATATAAAATAGAACAATTAATTCATGTAAGTGCTTTAGGAATAGAAAAAGCTATAGATAGCAATTATGCAAAAACAAAAATAGAAGGAGAAATAGCAGTAAGAGAGAATTTCCCTAAAGCTACTATTATAAAACCATCAATAATTTTTTCGGTTTCAGATCAACTAACTACTCGTTTTATGACCTTGTTGAGTTTATTGCCAATTTTTCCTCTTTATTATAATGGAAGAACCAAATTTTCTCCAATACATGTTACTGATGTAGCTGAACTAATATTTTATGTAATATCTAATGAATTAATTTCAAAAAAAATAGAAGCCATTGGACCCGAAGTATTTACCTTTAAAGAAATAATTCAAATACTATTAAAATGTATAAATAAAAATAGAATTTTACTACCAATTCCATTACCCATCGCAAAACTTTCTGCTCTATTTTTTGAATTATTTAGGAATCCATTATTAACTCTTGATCAGCTTCGTTTATTAAATCCAAAATATCCAAATATTAAGTCAGATGGAGCAAAAACGAATTTTGATATTGGTTGTCCTAGTAAATTATTTTTTGAGGAAACGGTTAAACTGTACAGTTATAATTGGCGTTCTGGGGGTCAATTTTCGATTGTCAAAAACGACAAATAAAAATTATTTATGATTATTTATGTTATTTACGTTGTAGTAGCTTTGATACTTCTTTTTATAGTTTATTTAGCTCTACAAGCTATTTTTAGGGGGTTAAAGGTAAAAAGTGAAAGTAAAAAATCTCTAAATAGTTTGAAAAACAAAAAAAAAAATAACAAATTTTAATTAAGCAGATTTAATTTTTTTTTCTATGAATTGAGGTATTTCATCATCTTTTTCAGAAGAGTCCTCTTTTTTGCCTTTTGGTTGAAATGCATACAGCAAGTGAAGCTTGCAATAAGAAAAATCTTTTAATGATTTCCTTCCACAAAAGTAAAAAGTACTTTCATTAGGATGTCCGATAGGCCATTTGCATACGCTTTCATCAAGTTCTTCGAGCTGTTTAGGGTTTTCAGGTTCAAAATCATTTTCAATAATTAATGATTTAAATTTATTTCTCCTACCTCTTTTTTTATAATTATTCTCCTGATCAGTTGATTTGATATTTTTCTGTGTTGTTAGAGAGTTTCTAGTTTTTATTTTTGCCGAAAGATTTAGCCTGTGAGCTTTTCCAATTACTGCATTTCTGCTTATTCCACCAATTATCTCAGCAATTTGACTTGCTGTATTTCCTTTTCCCCATAGCTCTTTTAATTTCGCAACTTTTTCTTCAGTCCAGCTCATAATTCTACATTTAGTGTTCTAAAATTAATTAAATACTATATAGAGTAACTCAGAACAAAGTAAAAAAACAAGTAAATTTTTTGATTTATTAACAAAAGTATAAAAAAAACTATATGAATTATCACTTATGGTTGAATTACAAAATAAATATAAAGTCGGTGTAAGAAAATTTGGTTTAATTAATTGGGTCGGTGCAACAAATCTATATATAAAAGAAGTTAATAGATTTTTTGTTGTTTGGGCTCAAACTCTTTTATCACCTCTTGTATCTAGCTTGTTGTTTCTTTCTGTTTTAAGTTTAGCTTTAGGAAATGATAGAGGGGAAGTTTTGGGCTACCCTTTTATTAGCTTCTTAGCGCCAGGATTAATTGTAATGAGTCTTATAGGTCAATCTTTTAGTCATTCCGTTAGTTCATTTATGATTAGCAAAATGCAAGGGAATATTGTTGATATGCTATACGCTCCT
>MDSW01117138.1_pt1 | contig 10578 bp, 8 predicted proteins | sample 811171 | NCBI WGS metagenome assembly MDSW01 (sample SAMN05326641, study PRJNA326480) | marine metagenome | isolation source: seawater | place: Atlantic Ocean: North West | collected 2012 | reverse complement strand
TCAATTACTGCAAACCATCCAGAATGTTATTTAATGGTATTACTAATCGATGAAAGACCAGAAGAAGTAACTGACATGCAAAGAACAGTTAAGGGAGAAGTTATTAGCTCAACTTTTGATGAACCTGCCCAAAGACATGTGGCTGTAGCAGAAATGGTAATAGAAAAAGCTAAAAGACTGACTGAGCATAAAAAAGATGTAGTTATTCTTTTAGACTCAATAACTAGGCTTGGAAGAGCGTATAATGCAGTAGTACCTAGCTCTGGTAAAGTATTAACTGGTGGAGTAGATGCCAATGCACTTCAAAGGCCAAAAAGATTTTTTGGTGCAGCAAGAAATATTGAAGAAGGTGGATCTCTAACAATTATTGCAACAGCTTTAATTGACACCGGCAGTAGAATGGATGAGGTTATATTTGAAGAATTTAAGGGCACTGGGAATAGTGAAACGATTTTAGATAGAAAAATTTCTGAAAAAAGAATATTTCCAGCAATAGATATTACTAAGTCAGGTACAAGAAGAGAAGAATTAATATTTGAAAAAAATGATCTTCAAAAAATGAATGTTCTTAGAAGAATAATCGCACCAATGGGCTCAATGGATGCAATAGAGTTTATCAATTCAAAACTAAAAGATACTAAAAATAACTCAGATTTTTTTAACTCTATGAATAAACCTAGTTAATATTATATTTTCTGATTTCTTTCTCTATCTAATTTCAAATAAATATTTTCAAGATTTTTTGTAAAATTTAAACAATCAAATAATGGACCATTCCTATTATATGCCTTTATTTTTTGTTTCGTTTTTAATAATCTCTCTTTATTTGTTGCAAGTTCTATAGCAATCTTTTCATATTCATCTAATGTTTCAGCTATTAGATTAGACATTCCTGCTGAATGAAGAATACTTGCAGCTACACGTGAAGCAAATGAGTTACCAATTAAAGTAATGATTGGCAAACCCACTCTTATTGCGTCACTAGCCGTTGTGTGCGCATTATATGGTGTAGTGTCTAAAAATATATCCGCAAAGCTTGTTCTTTGTAAGTGTTCATGAACTACAGATATTTTCTCAGCAAAAATAATTCTTTTAGAATTTATGCCACTTTTACTCGCTTCATTTCTCAAATTATTTTTTGCTGTTTCGTTATCTACATAAAGCCAAAGGACACTTTCACTTACTTTTTTTAAAATATTCATCCATGATTTGAAAATAGTTGGTGTTATTTTGTAATTACTATTAAAACAACAAAAAATAATACCTTTATTTGGTAAATTTAAATTTTTTTTTGAAAAGTTTTTTTTATTATTAATCTCAAATATTTCTTTTGAATTTGGTTGATAACAATTTGGTAAATACAAAACCTTTTCTGTGTAATTTTTTTTCATCGCATCAGGTATAACGGTTTTGTCTGCAATTATATAATCAATAAATTTAGCACCCATGGTCCCAGCAAAACCTAAATAATTTATTTGAATTGGAGCAACACGCATTTTATAAATATTTGTTCTATTATTATAGGTTAAGCCTGTTAAATTAACCGCCACATCAATTCCTACTTTTTTTGATAATTTTACAATCTCTTCATCACTTTTATTCGCTACATCGAAAAAATTTTTAAAGTATGATTTAACTTTATCTCTCCATGGATTTTTATTTTTATTTGGACCATGTGAAAATGCATATATTTCAAACAATGATTTATTATGATTTTTAAAAACATCTATCATTAAAAATAATACAGGATGGTTGTGATAATCAGCTGAATAATAGCCTATTTTGATTTTTCCTTTTTTTGTTTTTTTTAGAACATGTTTATTTTCTAAACTATTATTAATATTGTCATCAATATAATTTTCTGCATTAGTTTTTTGTAATGTTGGATCATCTACAAATGAAAGAAGTATAAATGGGTCGATCAAAATTGTTTTATTATTTATTCCTTCAATTAATTTTTCAGTGAAATTGTTATAATCTTTCCAATCGCATAGAAACATTTTTGCATGATTAATTCTGCCAAATAAATAATTTGCATTTTTATTTAATGATAATGCTTTTTCAAAATTTTTAATGGAGTCAATATATTCTTTATTTTCATGAAGTATTGTACCTTTATTGTAGTACGCTTCAGGATTATTTTGATTTAATGATATTGACTTATCATAAAACTTTAATGCTTTATTTAGGTCACCTTTATCTTTAAAAACATTTCCAAGGTTGTTGTAGATTTCAAAATTATTTTTATCAATTTTTATTGAGTTATTAAAACAATCAATTGCTTTACCAAAATGTTTTAAATTTTTTAGTGCTATACCTTTATTTATAATTGAATTAACAAAATTTGGGTTAAGTTTGAGCACAAAGTTACAATCCTTAAGGGCTTTTACATTTTCATTACATTTAATATATGCAACAGATCTGTTATTGTATGAGTTAATAGCATCCTTTTTAAAATCTATTGATAAACTTAAATAAAATATCGCTTTTTTATAGTTATTTAATTGAAGATAAGCAGTCCCAACTAAATAACTTGTATGATGATCGTTATAGCCAGAGTTAATTATTTTTTTATAAAGATTTATTGCTTCATTAATTTCTCCTTTACTATGTTTTGTCTTAGCCTTTTCTAATATTTCATCAAATTTATCCATTTGTATCTACTTATTTATTTTAGGTAACCCAAAATTTTCATCTCATTATAAAATTTTTCCTCAATTTTTTTCACAGCGTTTTCGCTTATTAAATTTTCCCAATTATTATTGAAACCTTTGTTAAAAAAAGTTTTTCTGTTTCCTTTCTTGTCCTTAGCCGCTTCATGAAAGCCATATTCACTCTCTTTTTGCTTAAGAATATTAAATTCTGTTGTTTCTATTGCTTTTTCTAATTTTTTTTTATCTACTCTCTCCGTTAAGTTTAGAAGAGTGTTGGTAAAAACTATAATATCTCTAAAAGTTTCATATTTTGTAACTTTTAATTCCTCGTATTTAATTATCAATTTTCTGTATTTTTTTGCATCTGACCATGATTTATAGTGTTTTGACCAATTACTAAGGATAGCATAACTTGAATAGTCGTTATCATCTCGATGTATATCTCTATTTTCATCAATGATAAATTCTAAAGCTTTTTCTTCAGTAAGTGAGTAATGATTCATTAATGAAATCAATACATTTCTAGGATCCCTTACAATATATAGTGCCCCAAGTGTATACTCAGGTAATGTAAAGGGATACCCTTTAAAAATTCCTAATATGCTGTGTGTTTTTAAAAATTTTACTTTTTTATTATTGTAAATTTGTTTTTGTGCAATTAGATAATTTTTTGTTGCCTCCTCAATACTATTAATTTTTTTACCAAAAAAAGTCTTTTCAGGAAATTGATTGATATTATTTAATAATTCAAAATTAAATTCACCATCTCTTGAAAAATAATATGCAGATAAAAATGATCTAAGATATGTATTTCCACTTTTGGGATATGATGAAATCCAAATGATCATATTTTAGTATTATATATACTGACTTATATATATCCAATTTCTTTCATTTCATCCCTAAAAACATGCTCAATTTTTTGTCTAATGTCATCTCTTAATAATTTTTTCCATCTATTATTAAATCCTAAATTAAAAAAAATCTTTTTCTCCTTCTTTTCTTCTGAAAAAAGAGCCTCTTCAAATCCTTCATTTTTTTCTTTATTTTTTAAAACATTAAAGTTAGTTGTATCTATCGCTCTGATTAATTTTTCTTTATTAACTCTTTCAGAGTTGTTTATAATTGTATTTGTAAAAACAATTATATCTCTGAAGGTTTCATATTTGTTTGTTTCTAAATCTTCATATTTGATAACAATTTTTCTAAAGTTTTTTGAATTTGCCCAGGATTTATAATGATTTGCCCATGTGCTTAAATACGAGTATGTAGAATAATCGTTTTCTACTTTAGCTTTTGTTCCCCTTTTTAAATCAGTCATAAATTCGTAGGCATCTTCTACACTTAAAGAAAAATGATTCATAACTGACGAAATTACATTTCTTGGATCTCTAACAATGTAAATTCCTCCTAAACTGTAATCTAAAGTTGTAAATGGTTTACCTTTATATGCACCTAAGCAGCTATGTGTTTTTAAAAATTTAATTTTTTTTGCTTCTTTAATTTTTTTTTGTGCTTTCAGCCAACTATTTGAGGCTTCTTCTAAATTATTAATTTCTTCATCAAAGAACTCAGTATTAGGAAATTGCTTTATATTTTTAAGTAATTCAAAATTAAATTCTCCCTTGCTAGAAAAATAATATGCAGATAAAAATGATCTAAGATATGTATTTCCACTTTTCGGATAAGATGCAACCCAAACAATCATAATTATAAATAATTTAATTTCCTCATTTATTAAGAGTTTTTTTATATCTATTATAATTTATATTAGATTTAATTTTTTACCTGATTTTAATCCTATTGCAAATTTATGTAGTTACGATTGTTTTGAGCTATTTATTCAATTAATTCTAAATTGTGAGGTAAATTATTATTGAAAAATTTTTATATTAAATTCATATTGTATCTATAACAAAATGACTATCTATGCACTTTCTTCTGGCCCCGGTACTTCTGGAATAGCTGTAATTAGAGTTTCAGGATCTGGTACAAAAAAAGTTTTACAAAAATTAACAAATCTGGCGCTCCCAAAGCCTAAAATAGCTTCCCTTAGAAAGTTTATAAATCCTGAGAATAATAGTCTAATTGATGAGGGTATTTTATTATGGTTACCTGGGCCTGATAGTTACACAGGCGAAGATATGGCTGAGTTCCATGTACATGGTAGTAGAGCCGTTGTTAATGCTATGCATTTATCAATTTCTAAAGTTGATGATTGTAGGTTAGCTAATCCAGGTGAATTTACAAAAATTGCATTTCAAAATGGCAAAATAAATCTTATTAAAGCTGAAAGTATTTCCGATTTGATATCATCGGAAACAGAGATTCAAAGACAGCAGGCTATAAAAATTATGTCTGGGAAAAGCTCAGATAAATTTAACACACTTAGAGAAAGACTAATAAAAATTTTATCCAATATTGAGGCAAAAATAGATTTTCCCGAAGATGATTTGCCTAAAGATATATTAGAAAATATATCTTTAGAGGCAACAAATATCAAAAATGAAATAGAAAATATATTAGATGATCAAAAAGTTGGTGAAAGAATTAGAGAAGGATTTAAAATTTCGATTGTCGGACCAACAAACGCAGGGAAATCTTCATTACTTAATTACCTATCCAAAAGAGAAGTTGCTATTGTGTCTGAAATAGCTGGTACTACGAGGGACATTATTGAAGTTCATCTAAATTTGGATGGTTATCCCGTAACGATATCTGACACAGCAGGTATAAGAGATTCAAAAGATGAAATTGAGAAAAAAGGGATTAAATTAGCATTAAATAGTGCAGATAATTCTGATTTAAACTTAATTGTTGTAGAGCCTAAAAGTGTTGATTTTACAAGCTATTTGAAGGATATAGTCACTAAAAATTCCATTTTAGTCGTTAATAAAATAGATCTTGGAATTGAAAGAGTTAACGATGAAATCATAAAATTCAATCCCTTGCATATCTCGATTAAAGAAGAAAAAAATTTAGATAAGCTGATTAATTTGATCAAAGAAAGTTTAAAAAATAAATTTGTTGATACAAAAGATATTTATATTACAAGACAAAGACACAGAACAAGTCTTGAAAAATGTGTTGAGCATCTATCAAATTTTGAAAAAAAAAATTCCATAAATGATTTTGATAAAGCAGCCGAAGATTTAAGATTAGCTACAAGACATTTGGGAATGATTGTTGGAAAAGTTGATGTTGAAGAGATTTTGGGGTCAATTTTTGAGGATTTCTGTATAGGCAAATAATCCAAAAAATAAAGCATTTTCGATTATTTAAAGTGTTTTCTTGTAAATTTTAATTTCGATAATAAGTTACTTTTATGAAAAATGAGTTAAGATTTGATGTAGTTGTAATTGGAGGCGGCCATGCTGGGTGCGAAGCAGCTGCGGCATCAGCTAGATTAGGAGTTAACACTGCCCTATTCACTCATAAATTTGAAACGATTGGAGAAATGTCATGCAATCCAGCTATTGGAGGACTTGGTAAAGGACATTTAGTTAGAGAAATTGATGCACTAGATGGTGTTATGGGCGAAGTAGCAGATAAATCAGGTATACAATTTAGACTATTAAACAGAAGTAGGGGTCCAGCAGTAAGAGGACCTAGAACACAAAGTGACAGGTCATTATATAAAAAATATATGCAAGAAAAACTTGTAAACTACTGTAATTTAAGCATTTTTATAGATCCTGTTATTAAGTTTAATTTTAAAAATAATAAGATAATAGGCTTCATAACTCAATCAGGTAAAGATGTTAGATCTTCAAAAATAATTCTAACTACTGGCACATTTTTAAATGGTTTGATACACATAGGTGATGAAAAAACTCCAGCGGGGAGATATAATGAAAAACCCTCAACTGGTTTAAGTGAGCAACTAAAAAAATATAATTTTAAATTAGGTAGATTAAAAACTGGAACCCCACCAAGACTAGATGCTCGTACAATAAATTTTGAAATTTTAGAAGAACAGCATGCAGATAGAGATCCCTATTTTTTTTCATTTTTAACAAACAAAAACTTAAATAAACAAATTTCATGTCGTATGACTTATACGAATGAATTGGTTCATAAAATTATCTCTAAAAATATTAATCGTAGTGCAATGTACTCTGGTGAAATAAAAGGAGTTGGTCCGAGATATTGTCCATCAATCGAAGATAAGGTAAAAAAATTCTCAGGGAAACAGAGACACCAAATTTTTCTTGAACCAGAAGGTTTAAAAGATTTCACGATTTATCCAAATGGCATTTCAACATCACTGCCGGCAGATATTCAGCTTGAAATATGTAGTAAAATCAATGGTTTAGAAAACGTTAAAATTTTAAGACCTGGATATGCTATTGAATATGATTTTGTAGATCCAAGAGAACTTTTTCTTACTCTAGAGACAAAGAAAATTAAAAACCTTTACCTTGCAGGTCAAATTAACGGTACTACTGGGTATGAAGAGGCAGCTGCACAAGGTTTGATTGCTGGAATAAATGCTGCCCTTAACTTTAAAGAAAAAGAACCATTCATTTTGGATAGGTCAGAGGCATATATAGGTGTTATGATAGACGATCTTGTCACCAAAGGAGTTGCAGAACCATATAGAATGTTTACTTCAAGAGCTGAATATAGACTTTCACTAAGATCAGATAACGCTGACATACGGTTAACACAAAAAGGCATAGACATTGGATTGGTTTTAAATGAAAGAACCAGAGTATTTAAAGAGAAATTTTCCCAACTTTCAAAAATTCAGCTGAAAATGGATAAATTAAATATTACACCTTCAAAAGCCTCTGAATATGGTATTAATATTGCAAAAGATGGCGTGAGTCGTACAGCAAATCAAATTTTAGGTCAAAAGTTTGTAAATATGCGAAAAATTAGAGACATATGGCCAGAAATTAACTTTATTTCTAAGGAAATTGACGAACAATTAGAAATTAATTCACACTATAAAGGATACTTAAAAAAGCAGAAAGCCGATATATTAGCCTTTAAAAGAGATGAAAATCTACTGATTCCAACAAATTTAGATTACGATAGTTTTTCAGGGTTATCAAATGAGGTTAAGTCAAAATTTAAGAAAATAAGGCCAAAAACTATGGGGCAGGCTTTAAGGATTGATGGTATAACACCAGCAGCAGTTTATATTTTGTTGTCACATCTTAAAAGAAAGTCTATTAAGCATATAGCTTGATTGATTCGCAAATTATAAAAACTAATAATTTTTCTTTCCCTAATGTTTCACGTGAAACTTTATTGGAGCTAGAAGAGTACGCAAATGAGATTGTGTCTAAGAATAAAGATATAAATTTAATTAGTAAAAGCACAGAAAAAACAATAAAAACAAGGCATATTAAAGATAGTGCACAAACTATTGATTTTATTGATAAAAAAGATATAAATATATGTACTGATCTTGGATCTGGCGCTGGCTTACCTGGTATAGTTTTAGGTATTTTAATGAAACCAAAAAAACCTTTATTTAAGCTAGTTTTTTATGAAAAGAGTTATCATAAGAGTAATTTTTTAATAGAAATGACAAAAAAGTTTAAATTAAATTCAGAAATACAACAAAAAAATATTTTTACAGAAAAAAATTTAATTACAGATGTTATTATTTGTAGAGCATTCAAACCTCTGCCTGTAATTTTTCAGATTGCACAAACTAATTTTAAAAATTTTAAGTACATTGTTTTATTTTTAGGCAAGAGTGGAAAGAAAATATTAAATGACTCCCTTAAACTTTGGGAATTTGATTATGAAGAAAAAAAAAGTTTAACAAATGACGACTCTTTAATTGTAAAAATTTCTAACTTAAAAAAAAAAGGATAAGTAAAAAAGATATGGCTATAGTTCTGAAAATTAATTTTAAACTAATGTTTCTAAATTCAAATTATAAAAATAAAAACTCTAATTTAAATAAAAAAAATGTATAAAAAAATTATTTCAGTCTTAAATCAAAAAGGAGGGGTGGGCAAGACTACAACAGTCATCAATCTTGCAGCCGGATTATCCATGAAAGAAAAAAAAGTTTTGGTAATTGATTTAGATCCTCAAGGTAATGCCACTACTGGACTGGGCTTATCAAATACCTCAAATTCAAACACCACAATTTACAGTGTACTTAACGGAAATAACAAAATTTATGAGGTAATTCAGCCAACAAGTTTTAAAAATCTAAGTTTAGTCACCTCTAACGTAGATTTGTCAGGTCTTGAGGTTGAAACGGCTGGAGAAAGTCGTAGAGCATTTAAATTAAAGGACGAATTAAACGCTATTTTAAATGATTCTAGAGTGTCTTATGATTATATACTTATAGACTGTCCTCCATCCTTAAGTTTACTCACGATTATGGCTCTAGTAGCATCTGATGCTTTAATAGTACCTCTGCAAACAGAATTCTTTGCTCTAGAAGGACTTACGCAATTGATGAAAACTATCCAGAGGATAAAATCTAATCTAAATCCTTCGTTGGAGATAAGAGGAATACTTCTTACAATGTTTGATAAAAGAAATAAGCTCTCGATTCAGGTTGAGATTGAGGCAAGAAACTATTTTAAAGAAAAAGTTTATTCAAATGTAATTCCAAGAAACGTAAGATTATCAGAAGCCCCTTCTCACGGTATACCTGTTTTATTATATGACAAGATTTGTCCAGGTAGTAAAGCCTACTTTAAATTTACAGATGAATTTCTAGAACAAGACAAAAAAGTAGAGAGTGCAGCTTGATAAATCCTTTTAAAAGTAAGAAGGGTCTTGGAAGAGGGTTATCTTCTTTGATAGGTGATAACGACATAAAGACAAAAAATGATAAAATTTCTATAAGCTCTATAATTCCGAATAAAAATCAACCACGAAAGTTATTCGAAAAATATGCTTTAGAAGAATTGACAAATTCAATAAAGGAAAGAGGAATAATACAACCATTAATCGTCAGAAAATCTGAAGATCAAGACAATAAATTTGAAATTATTGCAGGAGAGAGAAGATGGCAAGCTGCCCAGTCAGCAGGTCTACATGAGGTACCAGTTGTAGTAATTGAAGCTGACAACCTAAAATCACTAGAACTTGCGATAATAGAGAATGTTCAAAGAAAAGATTTAAATCCGATAGAGGAGGCTGAAAGTTACAAAAATCTTATAGAAAATTTTGGATACGACCATGAAAAGGTTTCTAAGTTTATTGGTAAAAGTAGACCCTATATTTCAAATTCGCTAAGACTTTTGTCATTGCCAGAGAAATTGATAGACATGATTAGAAGCGAAAAGTTATCCCAAGGACATGCTAAGATATTGATAGGTTTAGAAAACGCCTTATTTGTAGGTGAAAAAATTGTCAAAAAAAAGCTTTCTGTTAGACAAACTGAGAATCTGGTTAGATTATTTAAAAATGGAAGAAAAAAAATACACAAGTCTAAGGATTCTAATGTTATTGCTACAGAGAATGAGTTGAGCAACAAAATAGGTATGAGAGTATCAGTTAATAATAAAAGGGATAATTCTGGGACATTAATTTTTGAATATAAAGGCCTAGATCAGTTAGACAGATTAATAAATATTATAAAAAAAAATTATTGATAATTTATTATAAAATCAGAAACAATATTCAAAGAATTGTAATTATTATTTTTTACAAGTAGCTCTATATCATTCATTTTATATGCCTTATCCTTTAGTTCTTCCAATTTCCAAGATATTGCTTGTTTTTTTACACTTTCTTTTTCTTTCCAAAAAATTGGTGGTTTGATTGATGATATAACTTTATCGATATTATTAATTGTACTATTTAGCTCTATAATATTAATAAGTCTTTTAGATTTAGAAAGTAAAGATCTTATAATTATAATGCAATCCTCATTAGAGTAATTATTTTCATTAAATATTTTAGATATTTTTTTTATATCTTTTAATAAAAAAGCATC
>MDSW01029660.1_pt1 | contig 10578 bp, 7 predicted proteins | sample 811171 | NCBI WGS metagenome assembly MDSW01 (sample SAMN05326641, study PRJNA326480) | marine metagenome | isolation source: seawater | place: Atlantic Ocean: North West | collected 2012 | reverse complement strand
TCATGAGTGGTAGCCCCTCCCGGATTCGAACCAGGGTCACGAGATCCAGAGTCTCGTATGATGGACCACTACACTAAGGGGCTGTTAACCGACCCAGACGGCTTGTGTATTTCAGCGCAGCGGCGCGGAATCTCACGCTCGGAAGCGAGCCATCATTGCAGTATGCTTCTCTCGGTTTGGGCGCATGAGAGCGTCCTCAAGGTCGCATAGCGGTGTGTCTACGAGATTCTGGTCCTCATCCGCAGTTGGCATATCCGTATTGTGGTGCAGGAGTCCAGTAATGTGCTTCTTCTCTACCTCCGCACGGTGTAGAGCCGCAAGAGCCTCAGTAGGGTCAGTATGGTCGTAACCCTCTCCAATTGTCTCAAGACGTAAGACGCTGCCATCGAATAATTTCACATCCTCAAACTCCCCCTCAGGGATGTCGACTTCAGCAATTGGCTCGAAGTGATGGATATAGTCCACGCCATGCAAAATCTCTTCATTTTCTTTGACGTAGCCATATGATCGATAGGATTCATCATTGTTAGCAAAGGTCACGCAAGGAGAAATCACGTCGATTACCGCCATACCCTTGTGACTGAGGGCTGCCTTCAACAAGGATGTCAACTGCTTTTTTGCACCAGAGAAGGTTCGTGCCACAAAACCACAGCCGATGTTAATCGCAAGTTTGCACATGTCAATCGGTGGTTGCTCATTTGGAGCACCTTTGCGTTTCTTAGATCCCTTCTCAACGGTAGCTGAGTACTGTCCCTTAGTGAGTCCGTAAACACCATTGTTCTCAATGATGTAAACCATATTCAGATTTCGTCGTATAGCGTGAATGAACTGTCCGATTCCAATACTGGCTGAATCGCCGTCACCAGATACTCCAAGGTAGACAAGATCCTTGTTGATCATATTCGCACCGGTAGTGACCGATGGCATACGTCCGTGAACAGTGTTGAAGCCATGCGATTGCCCAAGGAAGTAGGCAGGTGTCTTTGAAGAGCATCCGATACCACTCATCTTAGCGATTCGATGTGGCTCAATGCCATTCTCCCAGCAGGCTTGGATAATCACATTGGAGATTTGGTCGTGTCCGCAACCGGGACAAAGGGACGACGGTCCTCCCGTGTAATCGGCCTTCGGTCTGTCGATAACATTTAGCTTAATTGCCATTATTTCGCCTCCTCGAGAGTTCGGAGAATCCTCTCCGCATAGAATCTAGCACGTGGCGGCATGCCGTCGGAATAAGCCACACTAATCACCTTTGGGACAAGATGAATCGGGAGCTCTTTTCTTAGGACACCATAGAGCTGTCCATCGCGATTAATTTCCAGAACTATCACCTTATCATGACGTTCTACGAAGGCTTCCACCTCAGAGTGGAGCGGCAATGCGCGGACACGACACTGACTAACCTTTACGCCAGTATCCTCAATGATGTCGTCAATTTCCTGAATTGTATTCTCCATAGATCCCATGTAGATGATTCCAATATCGAGCTCATCCTCTTCCCGAAGGATTGGGGCAGGCAATAGATTACGGGCATTGTCGGTCTTTCGCTTCAGGCGTTTCATGAGTTCCCTGTAGACTAAGGGATCTTCGGAGTAAACACCGTCTTCATCATGTCCTGTACCACGGTAAAGAATTGGATCGAGACCGGATCCTGGCAGGGTTCGATATGGGATTCCATCACCATCCACATCACGGTAGCGTCCATAGTTAGCAACAGCTTCCATCTGTTCCTGTGTGCGGATAACTTTCCCCCTGTCAAGCGGTTCTTCGGGGTAATCGAATCCAGAGCAGACCCAATTATTCATGCCAAGGTCAAGGTCAGAGAACCCAAACACGAGTGTCTGGAAGCGTTCAGCATAATCGAAAGCACGCCAACCAAATTCAAAGCACTCCTCAACGGTTCCAGGGATTAAGACGATATGATCAGTGTCACCGTGACTGGCCTCACGAAGTAGATTCAGGTCGCCCTGCTGAGTTCGAGTAGGTAGACCTGTAGATGGTCCTACACGATTGACGTCCCAGATGACTCCTGGGATTTCAGCGAAATATGCTAAGCCGATGAATTCAGACATGAGAGATATTCCTGGACCAGAAGTGCAAGTCATACCACGTCCACCTGCCCAACCTGCACCGACAACCATGCCGGCAGCTGCCAATTCATCTTCAGCCTGAACTACTGCGCAGGTAGCTTTTCCTTCCTCTGTATCTCTGAGTTCAGGTAGCCATTGAATGATGCCTTCAGCCATCGAAGAGGATGGAGTGATTGGATACCAAGATAGCATATTGATGCCACCATAGATTGAACCTAGAGCGACCGCTTCATTACCTTCAACGAGGAACTTATCATCGTCTTTTTCTCTCATTTCAAGGCGGTATGGCTGGTCCCATTGCAGGTTTTCTTCAGCGTATAACCTGCCTTCCTCAATAGCGCGAAGATTCAGTTCAACAGCCGAGGCCTTTCCTTTGAATTGCCGAGCCACAGCTCGCTCAAGAGCATCTTGGTCGATTTTTAGGAGGTACTGTATGGCGCCGACATAATACATATTTGCAATCATTTTTGCGAGTTTTGGATTGATTCCACGTGCCATCTTCGTCATTGGCATACCGAAGACAAGGCAGTCATCTCGATCAACGGGCATTTTCACATCTTCGTTGTAAAGGATGATTGTACCTGGCTCTGCCTTTTCGATGTCTTTGAACCATGTATCTTTGTTCATTATGACCTGGATATGAGTTCGGTCACCAGGTGCTTGATATCCTAAATCAGAGACGCGAATGATGTACCAAGTGGGAAGCCCTGAGATATTGCTTGGAAAGAGGTTCTTACCACTAACAGGGACGCCCATCTCAAACATTGAATGTAAAAGGATTAGATTGGCGGATTGTGACCCCGTTCCGTTCGCGGTGGCGATATTCATGGTGAAATCGTTGATGACGTGCTCCATCCGTGCTTGTCCCCTTCGTCGATGGTCTGCTCAATCCGCTTGCCCCTGACCACCGTGCGATATCCCCCGGGGAAGGAGTGCATGACTTAGGTTTTCGGACAGAAGAACGCATTTTTTTGACCCTAGAGGGCTTCTACCCTCAGCCGTTGCCGTTTTGAATGACTTGTTCATCGGAAGGGGTGATGCCCACACCAAAAGCGCTCAAGGATGCATGGGAGCAAGCCCGTTCTCTCACTGAGGAAGGTGACCCCGAAGAAGCCATCAAGATGATGAGAACTGTATGGGATGAACATGGGAAAAATGCTGATGATCACCGCACTTGGACAATCGTAGCCAATGCAGAGGCCAAGATTGCTGGTGAGTCGACCCGTCCTAGTGATTATCGCAAGTCAATCAAACATTACGAGAAGGCTTTGGATAAAGGTGCAGGAAAAGAAGTCCGTCGCCAGATGAATAAGGTCCGCGCAGAAATGGACGAGAGAGGAATTGGAATGGGCACATTCCGATTCGTTGATGATGGCTCTCCTACTGTTTACGGTGTATTCGCGCTTTTTGTAGTTGGTATGCTCCTACTTGTTTCGCTTCGCTACGTCGATGGAGGCCTCGATCTCAGTAGTATTTTTGCTACAGATGAAGATGATTCAAATCCTGCACCTGGTGGAGACGTTGCTCAATTGAGTATTTCCTATGTACCAGCAGGATTGTCTGAGTCGGATCGGGTGACAGTTGCAGTTATGATTGGTTTACACACTGATGCTGCTCCTGTTCATGTGGATAATTTCGTCAAGTTAGCACAGAATGGAGATTACGATAACACGATTTTCCATAGAATCATTGACAACTTCATGATTCAGGGAGGCGATTTTACGAATATGGATGGAACCGGTGGCCATGCTGCTGAATTTTATGGGTACTGCAACGGGCAACCGAGTGCAACAGCTTGTTCTTCAGCTGATGCATACACGATTCCTGATGAAGCAAATAACGGCCTAGTTCACGATCCATGCACTCTCTCCATGGCGAAGACATCTAGCCCTAATACAGGAGGAAGCCAGTTCTTTGTGATTCCAGAGGATAGTAATCCGACTCATCTCGATGGAGTGCATACGGTTTTCGGGACTGTTACCTCAGGTTGTTCCTTTGTTACGGCGATTTCAGCGGTTGACACCGGTAGTAACGATCGGCCTGTCTATGATGTTCGTCTTGAGTCCGTAACCATCTCGTGATTACTTCAACATGATTCGATGGGTCAGATTGATGGACGACTGTTTGGTGCATTGTAACAGTGAAGCCCATGTCAGACGAACATCCCTTCAAGGCATTACGGGATTTTGAGACCTCTTCAGGGTCTTCAGCAACCTACGCTGCCCTTTCTTCTTTGGAAGAATTAGGAATTGTCGATAATCTTGGGAATCTCCCCTACAGTATTCGAATTCTACTTGAAGCCGCCCTTCGAAAGTGTGATGGATTTCTAGTGACTGAGGGAGATGTCAAGCGAATTGCAGGATGGTCTCCTACACAGACACCAGCTGAGATTCCGTTTATGCCCAGCCGTGTAATTTTACAGGATTTCACGGGCGTACCTGCCGTTGTCGATATCGCTGCTCTACGTGACGCCATGGTTGAACTTGGAGGTGACCCTGTGAAGGTGAATCCTCAGGTCCCAGTTGATTTGGTGATCGATCATAGTGTCCAAGTCGATGTCTCAGGTTTGTTTCCTGATGCTCGTGAGCGTAATCTTGAGATTGAATATCAACGCAATATGGAACGATATCAGTTCTTGAAATGGGGGCAACAATCACTCGATAATTTCCGTGCTGTTCCTCCTGGTCGCGGTATCGTCCATCAGGTGAATCTCGAATGGATTGCAAATGTTGCACGTGAAGAGGGAGGAATCTGGTTGATGGATTCTCTTGTTGGAACTGATAGTCATACTACGATGATCAATGGTCTCGGTGTTCTTGGTTGGGGAGTGGGAGGTATCGAGGCTGAAGCCGTGATGCTAGGTCAACCGATTTACATGCTCTTGCCAGAGGTTGTTGGTTTTGAGCTGACAGGAACTCTCCGCCCAGGAGTTACTGCCACCGATATGACGCTACGCATCGTTGAGATGTTACGTGAACATGGTGTTGTTGGCAAGTTCGTAGAATTCCATGGATTGGGCCTATCTAACCTATCTTTGCCGGACCGTGCCACGATTGCCAACATGGCTCCAGAATATGGTGCAACTTGTGGCTTCTTCCCTGTTGATGAGGTTACTCTCGATTACATGCGTTTGAGTGGTCGTGATAAGTCTCATATCGAAGATGTCAAGCGTTACATGGTTGCGCAAGGTATGTTCTGGACCCCTGAGGCATCCATCCCTGCCTATACTTCTTCGATTGCTCTCAATTTAGAGGATGTTGAACCTGCCCTTGCTGGTCCTAAACGCCCACAAGATCGAGTAGATCTTTCAGCGATGAAAGCACATTGGCGAGAGAGTCTCAATGCGCCCCTTGGACACCAGGGTCATGGAGTTGATAAATCGCAGAATCAGAATATAGTCGACGTATCCGCTCCATCTGGAGCATCTTTTGATTTAGGTCATGGAGATGTCGTGATTGCGGCGATTACCTCATGCACGAATACTTCGAATCCTAGCGTAATGTTAGCTGCAGGTCTTCTCGCACGAAATGCGCGTGCTCGTGGATTAGAGATCAAGCCATGGGTTAAGCCGAGTCTAGCACCTGGGAGTCGTGTTGTAACAGAATACTACGATGCAGCAGGTCTGACAGATGATCTTGCCGCACTTGGATTCAATGTTGTTGGATATGGGTGTACTACCTGTATCGGAAATTCAGGACCTTTGGATGCCCATATCGAAAATGGAATTGATGAAGGCGACCTCATCGTTGGTTCGGTCATATCTGGAAATCGAAATTTCGAAGGCAGAGTTCACCAGAAGGTCAAAGCAAACTATCTCGCATCTCCTCCACTTGTTGTAGCATACGCACTCGCTGGGACTCTTGATGTTGATTTTGAGGTCGACGCACTTGGTACTGATTCATCTGGTAAGCCAGTCATGCTTGCCGATATTTGGCCTTCCGACATGGAGATTCAGCAGGTTGTCTCGTCTTCTATCTCTCCTGAAATGTTTCGTGAACGGTATGCTGATGTCATGCAGGAGCCTCGCTGGGATTCCATTGAGAGTAAGCCGTCTCCACTTTATCCTTGGGCAGATGAATCAACTTACGTTCGTCTCCCATCATTCTTCGAAGGCATCGAGCCGAATCCTGCACCAATCCAACCGATCAAGGGTGCACATGTCTTGCTGAAACTTGGTGATTCCGTAACTACCGATCATATTAGTCCAGCTGGTGCTTTCCCTCATACTGGCCCCGCAGGTCAGTACCTTGTATCCAAAGGTGTCAAACCCCGTGATTTCAATTCATTCGGCAGTCGTCGCGGTAATCATGAGGTAATGATGCGCGGGACCTTTGCGAATGTCCGAATCCGTAATCAAATCGCTCCAGATACTGAAGGGGGTTACACTACTCATTTCCCCTCTGGAGATGTTACATCGATTTTCGATGCAAGTATGCAGTATCAGGCTGAAGGTATCCCTCTTGTTGTTCTTGCAGGATCACAATATGGGACAGGAAGTAGTCGTGATTGGGCGGCTAAAGGCACTCTTCTTCTTGGTGTGAAGGCGGTTATCGCAACCTCTTTTGAGAGAATTCATCGAAGTAATCTCGTTGGAATGGGTGTCTTGCCTCTTACTTTCACAGAAGGAGGGGATGCGAATAGTATCGGACTTGATGGAACCGAGACATTCGATATCCCTGCAAGTGCCGATCTCGTACCCCTCAGCGAACTCAGAGTTACTGCTCATAGAGCGGATGGTACTACTCTCGAGTTCGATACCATTGTGAGATTAGATACACCAGTAGAGGTAGAGTATTATCGAAATGGAGGCATTCTCCAAACGGTATTACGGAATCTATCTACAGCATAATCATTGATTATTCAGAATGTCCTTGAAGGGCTGAATTCCAATGGCTTTCAATTGTATCCAAAGTAGCCTGTTCATTGTAGTCCCCGAATGTTCCAATCTGTCGATGAATCTCATATCCGGATGAGTCGACGAAAATAGATGTCCCCGGTGAATCTATATTCATTTGAGTTGCAAAGTTTTGGGACGCATCAACCCGAGTGAATCTATAATCAAGCGTTTGATTGAGTTCTTTGTTGTCATCGTATTCATTCACTGAATCTTCCCACATACTCAAAGTAACGCCATTTGGACTTTCATCCAAATCTGTAGAAACTACTAGCACAGTTATGTTTGGGACACTCAAATTCAGGTTGTGTAGGTTATTGTGACACGGATTTGAACACCACTGTGCTGAAAAAACAATGACATATGCTTGTCCTGAATAATCAGCATTGGTAATCTGTGAACCATCTTCTTTCAATACGGTGAATTCAGGTACCAATGTATGTTCATCTTCGGACCCCGTGCATCCAGAAAGGGGTGCAGCGAGAATGAGGAAGGCAATCAAGGCTCGGCGTATCATGTGCCCTGCTTTACGTCTCTTGACTTAGATATTCGTTAGAATTGGCCAAATTATGCGTTTGATTCATCATGTTGAGACATTACTTGCCCATATGCGTGTTGCAATACATTGGGTAGCGATTGTTGGTTTAGTGTTGTTTTTACCTACGGCAATGGCTGATGAGGTGGACTCGGATCAGGATGGATTTGACGACTCGAACGATAGTTGTCCTGATGTGTATGGTAATTCGACTTTGGATCGTATAGGATGTTTGGATATCGATGGTGATGGGTGGTCGAATCCTGATTCCAATTGGACGGCATCCCAAGGAGCAGATGCCTTTCCATCCCGGGCGAATGCATGGCTAGATTTAGATCAGGATGGATTTCCAAACCACCTTGGTTTAGATGATTCAGATGATTGCCCATTTACTCCTGGATATTCAAGAGTGATACTGAATGGTTGTTCTGATTTGGATAGTGATTTTGTTCCCGATTTATACGATGACGATGCCGATGGAGACGGTATACGAAATGAAATGGAGCGCGCTGCCTCAACAGGCCTCAATTTATTCGACCCTTTCAGCGCTGAATCCACTCCATCTGATGTTGATTTTGATACAATCCCTGATGTTTTGGATAGTGATAATGACAATGATGGATGGCCAGATGAGTTAGAAATTGAGCGAAATTCAGACCATCTTAATCGTGAAGAAACACCCTTGAACAAGTATTTCGGAATCCAAACTGGAATTATCTATCACGGTGGATTCACATTTGATAATCAGTATGACGAGGGTGAAATTGAACTCTCATTGAGTTGGTTTATTTCCGTGCTCACCGGTGAACTAGTAATTCCAATTGCTTTGATTCCAATTTATGTCTTCATTTTCGTTGTTCGTCAAAGGAAGTACAATACAATCTTGACTTTGATTGAGCTTGAGAATGATTTGGAACGTCTTTTTGATATTGAACAAGAGGTCAATGAACTCGTTCGTGGCCGTACTCTCAAGGTGTATCATGGTCTTGTTTTGAGGAATGCAATCGAGGAAAGAGAGAACGTACTCACGGATAGGAATAGCCTATCAAAAAGTCGGTATGATGGCTTTGAGGCTGAGTGACAGAATTATCCATCTGCATTGATTAGGTCGGTCAAGAACTGTTCTACTGAATCTTTAGTAGCAGATGTATGTGCAGCGACGAAACGAATCACAAGGCGACCGTCTAATTGTGAATCAATGACCATAGCCCTCCCTTCCTCTTCAAGCCGATTTCTTGCTTTTCTAACCCGCTCATCTCCCTCTTCAGGAGTCTCATTTTCATTCGGTGTGAATCGAATACAGACATTAGTAAATCGATGAGATATGAGTTCTACTTCACGAGTTTTTTGCACGAGTTTTGCCATATGATCTGCAATCTCCATGCAATAATCGACCCTTTGTCCAAATCCTTTGCTACCAATATCTAACCATGTTAACCAGAGTTTGAGTGCATCTGCTCTTCGGCCGCATTGAGGCGAGATGCGTCCCAAACTCTGACTACTCACTGGATCATCGAACAAGTAATCGCCTTTTTTGGTATGCGCCATCGCTTCTTCAAGGATCTGACCATTTCGAAGTAGAAACATAGAGCAAACCATGGATGCTCCAAGCATTTTGTGAACATCATATGTCACTGAATCAGCCCTCTCGATCCCATTAAGCATACTTCGGTGCTTATCAGAGAAGAGAACCGATCCTCCCCATGCAGCGTCTACATGATGCCATATGCCGGTTCGTTCTGCAATATCTGAGATTGCATTGAGGTCTTCGAATGCTCCTCGAACAGTACTTCCTGCAGTTGAGACAATAGCCAATGGTTCCATACCCTCTCTTTTCACATTCTGGATTGCTTCGATAAGGCTGGAAGATTGCATTATTCCATCATTAGTTGGGACGCGAATGATGGAATCCATCCCGATTCCCATTCGATTCATTGCCGAATCTACTGAATAGTGAGCTTCGTCTGAAGTTAACACACACAGTTTATGCCCTTGAATTCCAGTTCTATGTGACCCCGGAATCAAGTTTTCACGAGCACAGATTAAACCTAGTTCGTTACTGTTTGACCCACCAGTCGTGAAGATTCCGTTTGCTTTGATACCCATTCTTTCTGCAATTCCGCGAATCATCTCTCGTTCAACGATAGTTGCCGCAGGTGATACTGCAAAGGAATGCATTGTAGTGTTACGTATATCTGCCAGTAGGGATCCGATTACTGATGCAGGTTGAGAAGCACCCCAAAAGGCTCGCAAAAATTCAGGGAGATCAGTTCGTACTGCTAATCTTAGGTAGGCGTCGATTGCACTCTTCACACTTTCGAGACCGCCTGCGTTTTCAGACGTAAAAGGGCCGAGTTCTTGTTGGATTTTTTGCGGGTCCATTCCGTTGTGAAGTCGTGCATCTGCTTCTGCTTCCGACGTTAGGATGTGCTGGATGAGCCTATCCCTGTCGTGTGTGTTCATAGCATCTACGAGTCGGCTACAGGTTTTGAGGCTGTGTGGCATAGCCACTCTCTAATCTACAGACAAACGCTCCTGCATTCGATTGATTGAAAGACCGGGGCTCAAGCAGATAGTTCCATGGCCATGTCAGGTCCCGTCCGATTCAGATACCGGAATCAGGAGGAGGACATCGATGTTCTCATTCAAGGGGATGCAGATTGGGTAGAACAAATCCGAGACGAACTCGGTCTTTCAGGACATGGTCCAGGATTCCTATCTCCTGTATTCGATTCTGCGGGTCCTCGGCCATCGTCTCGTTCCTCCGCAAGATCCTCATCTAGAACAGCTGAGTCCGATGATTCCATCTCTATTCGTCCAGGTCCAGAACCAGATCCAAGTAAAATTCCCGCTTCAATTCGAGAGATTGGCGCCTTGGATATTCATCAGGAGTTTGAAGGCATGAATTTGACTCCAGCATCTGAAATAGATCTCAATGCTATTCAGAAAGAATTCGACGCTCTAGGTCCCTTTGAACCACTTGAAGATGCCGGGACTGAGCGTGCACTCGAAGAGAAAACTCTTCAGGTTTTAATGAGCCAATTAGTTCAGGTTCACGG
>MDSW01099544.1_pt1 | contig 10579 bp, 12 predicted proteins | sample 811171 | NCBI WGS metagenome assembly MDSW01 (sample SAMN05326641, study PRJNA326480) | marine metagenome | isolation source: seawater | place: Atlantic Ocean: North West | collected 2012 | reverse complement strand
CAATTGCTTGCTTCGCTTCAGCAGTAAGTAAATTTTTACAAAAAAACAAAAAGTTTAATGGATCAATTAGTTTTTTGATAACAGGTGATGAGGAAGGATATGCAATAAATGGGACAAAGAAAGTTGTAGAGTATTTAAAAAAAAGAAGAGAGAAAATTGATTTTTGCATTGTAGGGGAACCAACAAATCCGAATAAGCTTGGAGAAATGATAAAGATCGGAAGAAGAGGTAGTCTGTCGGGAAAAATTGAAATTATAGGTACACAAGGACATATAGCATATCCTCATCTTTCAAATAATCCCATAAACACCATGGTTGCTATATGTAAAAAACTTAAGGCAAAAAGACTTGATAAAGGTAATAAAAATTTTCAACCCTCTAACTTGGAATTTACATCAATAAACGTAGATAATAAAGCTCATAACGTAATTCCAGCTAGGGTAAGAGCTCAATTTAATATTAGATACAATAATTTACATACATCAAGTTCTTTAAAGAAAAAAGTTAGTTTAATTGTGAAAAAAATGAGCAAAAAAAGTAAGTGTAGTTACAAGATTAATTATATGGCCAATGGAGACGCTTTTCTTACAAAACCAGAAAAAACGGTTTTGATGACAAGAAAAATTATTAAAGAGATAACTAAAATAAATCCAAAACTTTCTACAACTGGTGGAACATCAGATGCAAGATTTATACGGAAAATTTCCCCTTGCCTAGAATTTGGTTTGGTGAATAAAACTATGCATAGAGTTGACGAGTGTGTTTCAGTATCAGACTTGAGAAAGCTGACAAAAATATATAACAAAATTTTACTAGAGTATTTTAAGTGAGACTTTATAAAATTAGAAAATCTAAAATTGATAAAAATGGTCTATATGCTAAATGTAATATTAAAAAAGGTACAAGGATTATTGAATATAAAGGAAAATTAGTAACTGTAAAAAAAAGTGAAATCGATCCAAAATTTGACAACAATAAAGCCATATATCTGTTTGGTGTCAATAATAGATATGATCTAGATGGGGATTATAGGTTTAACACCGCGAGATTAATAAATCATTCTTGTGAACCAAATTGTGAAGTATTTGGTGAGGGTTTAAAAATTTGGGTTTTCGCAATGAAAAATATAAATAAAGGTGAGGAATTATCTTACGATTATGGTTTTAGCTTTGATAGTAATTATAAAAACTATCCTTGTAATTGTGGATCAAAAAAGTGTGTAGGCTATATAGTTAGAGAGGGATCTAGATGGCGGGTAAAAAAGAAAAGAAAGTAAACGTAGATATAATTTTACCGAACTATAATAGTTCCGACTATATAAAAGAAACATTAAAAAGTATTACTCAGCAAACTTTTAAAAATTGGAACTTAATTATAGTCGATGATTGCTCAGATAAAAAGACAAAAAATATTTTGAAAAAATATTCTAGAAATAAAAAAATAAAAATTTTTTGGTTAAAAAAAAATAAAGGTGCAGGTTTTTGTAGAAACTTTGCAATTAAAAAATCAAAATCGACCTATATAGCGTTCATTGACTCTGATGATATTTGGAAAAAAGATAAATTAGAAACACAATTAAGATTCATGGAACAAAATAACTTTTTTTTTACTTATACCAGCTATGAAACTTTTGGTAAGAAGGTAAAGTTTATAAAACCATCTGTTGAGTATACTTTCAATTCATTTATAAATGATACATCGATTTGTACAAGCACGATGATAATAAAAAGATCTGTTGCTAAAAATGTAGAATTTACTGACTCAAAAGTATGTGAGGATTATTATTTTAAATGTAAAATTTTAAAGAATTGCAACGCATATAGATTAGATGATTTCTTAACAAAATACCGAATAAGAAAGAACTCACTTCAAAGCAATAATTTTAGAAATTTTTTTTGGATATGGAAAATAAACAAAAATTTAAATAAATTAAATTTTTTTCAAAATCTTATGTCTTTGTTTTTTATTTCTTTTAATTCTTTAAAAAAATACGGATTTAAAAACCTTTAAGAGATTAGTATATAATATTTTTTAGATACAAACCACATGCCGGAGCTGGTGGGGCACATCTCGACCTTTTTTTTGATTTAAATGCTTGAATAAAATCTTTAAGTTTCCATTTCCCACAAGATAGATATTCTAAAGAGCCAACCATTGATCTAACCTGATTTTGTAAAAAAGATTTAGACTTAAAAATCATAATAATTTTTTCATTCTTTTTCTTAATATTGATTGAATTAATCTTTTTTATAGGAGATTTTGCTGAACAAGAGGAAGCTCTGAAAGTTGAGAAATCGTGAGTTCCTTCAAGAATTTTAGCTCCTTTTTTTAAAAGTTTTAAATCAAGTTTTTTTTTTATATGCCAAGCTTTATTTCTATGAATAGAGATAGATCCAAGTCTATTGATTATTTTATACTCATATATTCTTTCCTTAGCATCATGTCTAGAGTGAAATAGTAAATTTTTTTTTTTAATTCCAACTATTGATATTAAACTTTTGCTTAAAAAATGATTCATTGAATTAAGAAATTTTTTTTCATCCTCAATTTTTTTATTAATTTTAAAATTTGCAAACTGACCGTAGGCATGAACTCCTTTGTCGGTCCTTCCTGCTCCGGTGACCCTTATTTTTGATCCTAATATTTTCTTTAAAACTTTCTCTATTTTTCCTTGAATTGAAATGCCATTTTTTTGATATTGCCAACCAACAAATTTAGTTCCATCATATTCTATTTTTAATAAATAATTGTAATTTTTAGTTAACATTAGAACCTATTTCAAAATTATTTCCTTTTAAAAATTCTAAAACTGACATGTTTTTTTTTCCTTCTTTTTGAATTTCTAAAATTTGTATTGCATTTTCTGCACAAGCAATTGTAAGTTTATTATCAAGAATTTCTCCTGGTCTTCCCTTGACTTGCACCTCTATTGCCTTATTTACTTTAAATCTTGCTCCTTTGTAATCGAACCATGATCCAGGACTAGGATAAAAAGCATTAATTTTTGCTAAAATCTTTTTTGCTTTATCTGCCCAATTAATTTTAGTTTCTTTTTTTTCAATTTTATTAGCATAAGTAGCCTCTTCCTCGTTTTGATTTGTAAAATTTGCCTTGCCGCTTTCTATTAATTTTATAGATTTAATGATCATTTTTGCAGCAAGTTGTGATAAATCTTGGCTTAGATTTTCAAAATTAGTATCTTTTGATATTTTAATTTTATCTTTCATCATCACTGGTCCAGCATCTAATTTTGGAATTATTTTCATAATTGATATGCCAGTTTCTGTATCTTGGTTCATTATAGATCTTTGAATTGGGGCTGCACCTCTCCACTTTGGCAGTAAAGATGCGTGCACATTTATGAATTTTACTTTTTTGATATTCAATAGTTTTTTAGGTAAAATTTGGCCATATGCTACTACAACCACAATATCAGGTTTTATTTTTTTAAAAAAATCTAACTCCTCATCTGTATTAAGTGTTTCGGGATGTCTTACATTAATTTTTTTAATATCAGAATAATTATGTACAGGAGTTTGATTAATTTTTTGACCGCGGTTTTTTTTTTTTGGAGGCTGAGTATAGACCTGAATAATATCATAATCAGCATCATGTATTGATTTTAATATTGGTACTGAAAACTTTGGGGTACCCATGAATATTATTTTTAAGGTCATTTAATTTTTTTAAAGAACGATTTTGTTTATTTCTTTCTTGTGTTTTATTAATTTTTTTAAAATCATATCCTTTTTAAGCTTAGATAAATAATCTACGAATAAAATACCATTTAAGTGATCTATTTCATGTTGAATACATGTAGCTAAAATACCCTCAGCTTTTAAATTTTTTTTTTTTCCATCATAATTTATATAATCAACGTAGCATTCCGCTGGTCTCTCAATCTCTGCAAAATGTCCTGGTAAAGATAAACATCCTTCCTCAAAAATTGATGTTTTTTTTGATTTAAAGGTTATTTTTGGATTTACCAAGAATATAGGATTTTTCTTTTCATTTTTTTTTGATACATCAATTACTATAATCTGTTTTAAAATGCCAATTTGAACTGCTGCTAGACCTATACCTGGAGCTGCATACATTGTTTCCAACATATCGTCCATAAGGGCTCTAAGCTCGTTATCAACATTCTCTAATTTTTGACTTTTTTTTCTTAAGATAGGATCTGGCTCAATTATTATTGGTTTTTTTGACATTATAAAAATATTATAATGTAATTAAACTCTTTGTGGTAGCGCTGAAATTAAAATTTTATTTCTAATTTGGATTAAATTCATTTCGTTAAGAAGATTAGTAATAAAATAAATAGTTTCTGAATCTAATTGATAAGGTTCATCCTCACCGATTATTTCAACGATTCTCAAAGCTAAAAAAGCGTTTTGTTTTTTCTCAATAAGTTGTAAAAGGTTTTTAGGCACCTCATATCTAGAAACTAGTTCTTTTTGATTAAAATTTGAAGGTAACTTAAAACCATCTTTGATTAAAGCATCAGCTAGCGCAAGATCTTTTGCTGAATAAAAATACTTTCGGTTTTTGCTTATTCTTTTAAAAATTTTATCTATATCTTTTTGAATTTTTTTAGCTTCTTCATTTTCTAAATAATACTTCATAATTTTTGATTGATGTAAAACTTTATCGTTATATTTGATTTTACCAATTTTTTGTTCTTCGCTTTTCACAATTCTTTGCTTAGCTATTTCTTTAAAGTTTTCCGGAATATTATCTAATCCGATTTTCATAAGTTCATCGCTTAAAAATTTAGAGTAGATACTCTGCAAATTACTTTTTTTGAATAAATCTTCTAATAGAAATAAGTAATTAATTTTTGTTTTTTCTTCTTCTGAGAGTAAATATTTTTGATAAATTAAAGATCTTGCATCAGTTTCATCTAGAGTTTGAAAAAGATTTTTAGCATTTACTAATGTATTTAAATTAAATTCAATTTGTTTATAAAAACTAAATATTAATTCAGGATCAACTTGGCCTTGATTAGCCGCAATTTCTAACTCTTTTAATTTTTGTTTATTCTTAACATCATCTAATTTAATTAAATTCGCGGCATTAAGATATCTCCAAATTTCTTTTTTAGTTTTTTTCGATGGCGTATATTTGAAATCTTTTACAGTTATGCTTGATAGGTAAAAATTAAGTAAGTTTTTTTCATTAATTTTATTAGAAGTTTTATCTGAAATTCCTAGAAGGTAATTTATCTTATCGTCAAAAAATTTGTCAGATTGCTTTTGTTCCCTTAATAGATCAAGGAGAAGCTGAGCTTGGGAATTTTTATTATTAAAAACTAAACAATAAATTTTAAATTTTTCTAAGTACGAATCTTTTATTGAGCTATCTATAAAACTGATATTTTCACAACCTTCTTTAATATTTGCTTGAGAAATTTTTTGATTAACTAAGTATTGAACTGCCTTACTTTTGTTATCAAACTCATTATTTTGTTTTAAAAAATTTTCTATTAGATCTGATCTATCATTTTCTATCAACCAATTTATTCTTAAGTTTACAAAATCCTTATTGTCCATTCCTTTAGGTGGATAAGAGAAAGATAATAAAATATTTTCCAGTATTTCATTTGAAGTTCTTGATAATTTAATTTTCTTTATTCTTTTCAAGCTAGCAAGAACGTCTTCTGCTTTTGTCGTAGACCACATGTTAAGGTTAAAATCAAAATCAGCTGGATCATAAATCCCATAAACTTTAATATTTTCGTCTGGTTTTAAAGTGTTTTCCTCTATTCTAAAATCTTTTTGAATTTCAATGTTCAATTTATTTATAGAATTTGTATTTTTTGAGTTATCTAATTTTTTATCATTTTCAGCTGGCAAATTATCAGTCTTATCATTTTTCCAAATATCGATTTTTTCCTCTGCATTTAATAATGGAAGAAATATGAAAATTGTTAAGAAGCCAAAAAAATTTTTAAAGCTTTTTAATTTCATTTGTTATGTCAATATCGTATTTTTTTTGGGGACTAGGGAAATTAATTTTTTCAACTAAAAATATTGCAACTATTAAAATTATAACTGCAAATAATAATTTTATGAATGTTCTAAGAAGAGTGCTTCCTAAGCTTGACTGCCTATTGTATTTAAGTTGCATAGTTTTTGAATTAATTTAAACTCAATAAATAAGACATATTTATGAAAAATCAAATTCAAAATCAGATGCTAAAATGAGTAAAAACGTAGTTTTGACTGGAATGATGGGAGTTGGAAAATCGACCATAGGTAAAAATTTGGCCAAAAAGCTATCATTCCGATTTGTAGATATTGATCAATTAATTGAAAAACAAGAAGGTGTCTCAATCAGTAAAATATTTAAGAGTAAAAGTGAGAGTTACTTTAGGTCAGTGGAAAATAAAATTACACTTCAAGAATTGGTAAAGAAAAATATGGTAATTTCTCTTGGCGGAGGTGCTTTTTTGGACAAAAATATTAGAAATACTGTAAAAAACAATTCAGTTAGTTTTTGGTTGGATCTAAAAGTTAATATTTTGGTAAACAGACTTAGTAAATCGAAAAAAAGGCCTCTTTTATTTAATAAAAATTTAAGTGAGACAGTCAATAAAATTTACTTGGAACGAAGGAAAATCTATAATGAAGCAAATTTTAGAATTAGGTGTAACGATTTAAAACCTGATGCAATTATAAATAAAATTTTGAAAATATACAATAATGCAAGAAATAAAATTTAAAAATAAATCTACAAAATATTCAGTTTTTATAGGAAAAAATACACTTAATTTATTGCCTAAAAAAATAAATCTTCTTTGCCCAAAAACAGAAAAAATCGCGTTAATTTTTGACACTAATGTGCCAAGAAAGTTTGAAAAAAGATTAAAAAAAAAATTAAAGAAATTTAAATTATTTTTTTTATATTTTAACGCAAGTGAAAAATCAAAATCCATTAACACTATTGAAAAGTATATAAATTTTTTACTGGCTAAAAATTTTAATAGATCTGATTTAATAATAAGTGTAGGTGGGGGAATTTCTGGTGATGTAACAGGTTTTATTGCTAGCATTTATAAAAGGGGAGTCAACTTTATGAATATTCCTACTACTTTACTTGCTCAGGTAGACTCTTCAATTGGTGGAAAAACTGGAGTAAACTCATCAAAAGGTAAAAACCTTATAGGTTCGTTTTTTCAACCTAAATTAGTGATTATAGACACTTTATTTTTGGACTCTTTACCAAAAAAAGAGATGATTTGTGGTTACGCTGAAATTTTGAAACATTCAATAATAAAAGATAAAAAATTTTTTAATTGGCTAAAAAAGAATACAAAGTCTATTTTGCAAAAAAATTCAAATGAACTTATCTACGCAATTAAGAAAAGTTGCCAGATAAAAATGTACTTTGTTAATAAAGACGTAAATGAGAAAAACTTAAGAATGATCCTAAATTTTGGTCACACATTTGCTCATGCAATTGAAATAAAGAAAAAATTTTCTAAAAACATCACCCATGGTGAAGCAGTGTTGATTGGAATGATATTGGCTACCAAACTTTCATGTGCAAGAGGCTTATGCGGTAAAAACACTCTTAAACTAATCACCGAAATTTATGAAGAGAATAATCTTCATTATATACTGAATAAATTTTCTGGGAAGAGAGATTTAATGAGTTTAATTCCATTTTTGAAAAATGATAAAAAAAATAATGATAAAAAGATAAATTTTATTTTATTAAAAAACATAGGGTTAACAACAAAACCCGATTCGTGCAAAATCTCATTAAAAAAACTTAATTATTATTTTAGTGCTATTGCTCAATAGTGATTTCGATTGCATGAATTTTAGTTTTCAAATCATCTTTTAAAATTTTCATGATTATTTTTTGAGCGTTTAATCTAGATATAGAATTTAGATATACAGATTTTATGATTAAATGTATGTGGAATTTTTGATGTGAGAAAAATTTGTGTTTTTTATGTTTCTGAGAATTATCAACAATTATGATACTCTCTAATTTAATATTATTTTTAATTTTTTTTTTTATTTCTTCAAAATAATTACTCATAAACAAAATTTTACTATATAGAATTGATTAATGAAAATTATTTGTGATTGGGAAAATTGTAATGAAATCGGGGCTTACAAGGCACCGATTGAAAGAGATAATAGTAAAAAGTTTAGACTACTTTGTTTAAAACATATCAAAATTTTTAACAAAAACTGGAATTATTTTGAAAATATGGATGATCAACAAATAGAGTATTTTATTAAATCCGACTTAACTTGGCATAAATCTACAAAAAAATTTGGATCTTCTGATAATTTTTTTAATATTTTATGGAATAATGCTCTTGAAGATAAATTAAATATTTTCAAAAGTTCAAGTTTTAAAGATTTTAAAAAAGCAAAAATTTCTCAAACCGATAGGGATGCACTTCAAATTATGGGTCTAAATGACAATGTAAAATGGGAACAAATTCATCTTAAATTTAAAGAACTTGTAAAAAAATATCATCCTGATAAAAATCAAGGTGATAAAAAATTTGAAGAAATTTTAAAAAAAATTACACTAGCTTATAGTCAATTAAAAAAAACGTTGGGGAAAAAATGAGTTCTGAACAATTTTTACAAAAACCAGATATTAAACTCTCGGTAAAACAGACCTTTGGTTTTGATAGTGAGATGAAGGTTGGTGCTTTTTCAAAAAAAAATAAATATGTTCCAAAAATTGATCCAGATTATAAGTTTGATAAAGATACGACCTTAGCAATACTTGCAGGGTTTTCATTTAACAAAAGAGTTTTAATACAAGGATATCATGGAACCGGAAAGTCCACTCATATAGAACAAGTCGCTGCAAGGTTAAATTGGCCGTGTGTAAGAGTTAACTTAGACAGTCATATAAGTAGAATTGATCTGATTGGTAAAGATGCCATTGTTTTAAAAGATGGAAAACAAATTACAGAGTTTAAAGAAGGAATACTTCCTTGGTCAATTCAAAACCCTGTGGCTTTAGTATTTGATGAATATGATGCAGGAAGACCAGATGTCATGTTTGTTATTCAAAGAGTTTTGGAAAATGAAGGAAACTTTACTTTATTAGATAAAAATAAAGTTTTACAACAGCATGATTTATTTAGAATATTTGCTACGACTAATACGATTGGTTTAGGTGATACAACTGGTTTGTACCATGGTACTCAACAAATTAACCAAGGTCAGATGGATAGATGGAACATAGTTTCTACATTAAATTATTTGCCATTCGAAAAAGAATTAGAAATTGTTTTATCTAAAAATAAAAACTTAAATAATAAAGAAGGGAAAGAGCTTTTATCAAATATGATAAAGGTTGCTGATCTTACAAGAAAAGGATTTGTAAACGGTGATATCTCTACTGTGATGAGTCCTCGAACGGTTTTACATTGGGCAGAAAATACTAGTATATTTAAAGATCAAGGATACGCTTTCAGAATAACATTTTTAAATAAGTGTGATGAGTTGGAGAAAAAAATAATTTCTGAGTACTACCAAAGATGTTTTGGTGAAGATCTTCCAGAGTCTTCCATTAATGTAACTTTATAAAGTGGGAAATAAAAAAGAAAAAGTGGCTGATTTTAAAACCGCAATAAGTTCAACGGTAAGATCACTATCTAACTCTGAAAAAATTGAAGTTTCTTTTGGAAATGATATCTCCAAATCTGAAACAAATTCAATTAGACTACCAGAACTAAGCTCAATTAATAATAAATTAAATTATAATCAAATAAGAGCGATAGCAGACTCAAAATCCTTAAGACATAGATTCTCTGATTTACATATATTTAAAGAGTTTGAACCTAGCGGGAATATATCTAAACAATTATATAGAATTTCTGAAAAAATAAGGTGTGAAAAAATTGGAACTAGTTATTTTAAGGGAGTGAAAAACAATATTGAAACTTTTTATAATGAGAGAATAAATGGATTAGATCTTAAAAGCAGCGAAGATAAAATTGTCGAGTCTTTTGAAAATTTTTTAAGAATTAAATTACTTAATTTTGAAAATAACAGTCAAATTGATAAAAAACTAAAATCATACAAAAAAGATTTAAATGAGAAGTTTAAAGGAAAAATCAGCGAATTAAATGAGTTAATCTTAGATCAAAAAAAATTTAATTCCCTTATTTCTGAACTTATTGAAAATATGAGTCTTGATGAAAATCTAGATGAAGAAGAAAAAAAAGATGATGAAAAAAATAATGACGATAAACAAAATAAACCGGATAATAAGGAAAAACAGGCAAAAGAAAAAGAGGATAAACAGGAAGAAATGTCTATAGACTCTGGTATGCCTGACCTTGAAAATGAAGCCAAAGAATCAGACCAGGCTGAGGAGGACATTGAAATAGAAGATAATTCTCAACAAGATTTAAGAAAAAAAGGAAAAAGTAATTTAGGTGATATTAATTATAAAACTTACACCGAGGAATTTGATGAAATTATAAAAGCAGAGGAATTGGAGAACGCTGAAGAACTCACAAGACTAAGAAAAAATTTAGATCAACAATTATTACAACTTAAAAATTTTATCTCTAAACTTGCAAACAAAT
>MDSW01121009.1_pt1 | contig 10580 bp, 12 predicted proteins | sample 811171 | NCBI WGS metagenome assembly MDSW01 (sample SAMN05326641, study PRJNA326480) | marine metagenome | isolation source: seawater | place: Atlantic Ocean: North West | collected 2012 | reverse complement strand
ATATTTTATATTTTGGTTTGATGTAAATTTTTTTAGTTTTTGCGTACCACCTATTCCAGGAATTAAACCTAAATTTACCTCTGGTAAACCAAATTTAGCATCAACACTAGCTATAATTATATCTGTGGACAAAGCTAATTCAAAACCTCCACCAAGAGCATAACCATCTACAAATGAAATTATTGGAATTTTTATTTTATCTAACTGGTCTACAAATGAAAATAATTTATTTTTCTTTGCCTTTTTAGAATTGAGTTTTTTAAGTTCTTTTATATCTGCGCCAGGTGAAAAGAATTTTGAGTTACCAGTTAATCCAATACATTTAATTTTTTTAACTTTATTTAGTGATTTCGCAGCAAAGCTTATTTCTTTGAGGGTTTCTTGATCGAGGCTGTTATTTTTATTGTTAGCAATTTCTATAATTGCGTAATTTTCTCGATTTTCTATCTTTATATTTTTATAATTCATATATATAGAATATAAATTTCGTTATGACAGAGCAACTAATTATATTAATAGAGATTATCTTAATTGATTTAGTATTAGCAGGTGATAATGCAATAATTATAGGAATGGTGGCTTCCAAGTTTGACCCCCCTCAAAGAAAAAAAATAATTTTTTGGGGAATTGGAGGAGCAGTCATATTAAGAATTTTATTTACATTTATAGCAGCATTTTTATTACAAATTACTGGATTGAGATTAATTGGTGGCGTTCTGCTTCTTTACATATGTTACAAATTATATAGAGATGTAATACAAAATAAAATTGAGGAAAAGAATATATCTATTGACAATTCAAATTTTAAAAAAGCAATTATAACAGTAATATTGGCCGATGTTACAATGAGTTTAGACAATGTACTTGGTGTAGCAGGTGCCGCAAAAGATCATTATTTATTATTAGCATTTGGATTAGCTTTATCAATTTTACTTATGGCTTTTGCTGCGAACTACACAGCAAAACTTATAAAAAAATATTCATGGATTAGTTGGGTAGGACTAATAGCAATACTGTTAGTGGCTGTGGAGCTAATTTACACTGATTTAAAAATTTTACTATGAAAAAATTAATTATATTTTTTTTGTTATTCTCTCAGTCAGTTTTCGCTGTAGAGTTTATTGGTGAATTTAAGCAAGGGTCTTTTATTTTGGGTAAAACAAAACCTGGTTCAAAAGTCACTATAGATAATAAAAAAATTAGAGTGACTAAAGATGGGTATTTTGCTTTTGGCTTAGATCGAGATAGAAAAAATAACGTTTTAATAACAGTTATAGAAAGAGATGATACAAAAAATTTTGAAAAAAAGGTTTTTAAAAGAAAATACAAAATTCAAAGAATCGACGGGCTCCCCTCAAAACAAGTTACGCCACCTCCAGAAGTTTATGAAAGGATTAAAAAAGATAACATTTTAATTGGAAATGCTAGATCGATCGATAGTAATTTAAGTTTTTTTAAAGATAAATTCATTTATCCAATTGATAAATATATAATTACGGGTGTTTATGGTAGTCAAAGAATATTAAATGGTAAACCAAGAAGACCTCATTATGGGGTAGATTTTCACGCGCCTGAAGGGACACCAGTAAAAGCTATGATGGATGGAGTTGTGACACTCTCAGAAAAAAACATGTATTTTACAGGGGGTACAATTATTTTTGATCATGGTCACGGGATAAGTACACTTTACATGCACATGAAAGATATCGATGTAAAGGTAGGTCAAAAAATTAAACAAGGCGAGGTTGTGGGCACATTAGGAAAAAGTGGAAGAGCTACTGGTCCTCATTTAGATATACGTCTTAATTGGTTTGATGTAAAATTAGATCCTATGACAGTATTAAAATAATATGGAATATTTACAAATTGTTGATTTAACTCTTTTTGAGTTCACATTTTTTTGTGGAATTATACTCCTTGCTTCTTTTGTGCGTGGATTTAGTGGTTTTGGATTTTCTGCATCAAGTGTTTCTTTGTTATCTTTCATTTTACCTCCAAAAGAAATAGTTCCGATAATTTTGTTATTAGAAATAGTAGCAAGTTTTTTTATGATACCCAGTATTTGGAAAAAAATTAATTGGCGTTTTGTTTTATTTTTGTTACTAGGAGTTTCGGTTGGCACTCCAATTGGAATAAATCTGCTTGCTTATTTAGAGCCGAGAGTTACGCACTTTATAATTTCAATAACAGTTTTAATTTTCGCTTTTTTACTTTTAAAAGGTTATAAAAATACAAACCTTAATCATAATCTTTCAAAGTTTTTTGTTGGAGGGATCGCAGGGACTGTAAATGGCTTTGGTACGCTTGCAGGTCTTCCGATTGCATTATATTTATTAATTATTGCTGCTGAACCTGCGGTCATAAGAGCCTCTCTTGCGGCTCTGTTTTTTTTTACTGATATGTATGCTTTAATACTTGGATACTTTAATGAAATTGTTAATTTTAAGTCTTTATACAGATCTTTACCTTTACTTTTTATCATACCGATAGGTGTTTCTCTAGGCACAAGGCTATTTAAAGATAGTTCAAGAAATGACTATAAGAAATATGTTTTATATTTTTTAATTATAATATCCTTTTTTGGTCTCGCAAAATTCTTAATTTGATTTAATTAGCTTTCTTTTGATTCAAAATCAATTTACTTTTATATTTACTTAATAATTGTCTTAAAAAAGCTCCTGTTACACCAAGAACTATTGCTAACAAAATTGCAAATGATCCATAAAGTAAAGGAGCGTCATCTGAAAAACGGATAATAAATTGAGAAAACGAATTTAAATTTTCAGTGTTGGCTATTTCTACTTTTAGAGGTTTGTTTATATTTTCATTAAAAAAAGTGTCATACGCTATTGCGACTGCAACAGTACAAAGTAACATCGCAAATAATGTTTTTAAATGAGAGCTATCTAAATATTGGCCAATTTTTTGACCAACTTGTACTCCAACTATCGACCCAAAAATTAAAATTATAACAAGAATTAAATCGATAGAGCCATAATTAAATGCATGTAAAACCGTAACTATAGCGCTTATAAAAATGGTAACAAATAGAGATGTACCAGGAATTAGTTTGATAGGCATTCCGATTAAATATATCATTGCAGGAACCAATAAAAATGCACCTCCTACACCCATTAGGGCTGCAACAAATCCAGTTAAAATTCCCAATATGATTGGTGTAAAAGCACTTTCGTATAACCTTGACTTAGGAAATCTTAGTTTAAACGGAAGTCCATGAATCCAATAATGTGTGTGTAGTTTTTTTTTCATAATAATTTTTTTTCTCGCGCGGTCTATTTCATTTGCACCCTCTAAAAGCATCAAGGTTCCAATGATAGCTAAAAGATACATATATGATAAAGATATTATTAAACTTAGTTTTCCAATTTCGTTGAAAAAGGAAAAAGTTGTTATACCCAATGAAGTCCCGATTACACCTCCAATAATAATCATCAGTCCCATTTTATAATCCAAGGTATTTTTAAACCAGTGCGTAAGCGAACCAGAGACGGAGGTAGCTAATATATTATTGATTTCATTTGGTACAGCATAAATCGGGGGGATACCAAGAAAAATTAGAAATGGAGTCATAAGAAAACCACCGCCAACACCGAATAATCCTGACAGAACTCCTACACCAAAACTTAAAAAAAGTATGAATAAAACATCTATTTTAATTTGGATAATTGGAAGATAAATTTCCATAAACTACACACAGGTATTCGTAATCCTCTAATACGATTTTGTCAATGTAGAGTTTAAAATTTAGGCAGCAACTGTATGAAGTTTATGCTTAGACGTCATTCCACTAAGGAAATTCCATAAATACCTTGCGGTCAAAAGTGATGCTGCTTCCGCTTTTTCTTGTTCCTCTTTCGAAAGGCCGTCTAAAAGTTTTTCACACTCCGCTCGATGTATAACGTCTGCAGACTTGTGAGCCTCAAAAAATTCAAGGCCTTCTCTTGAGCTTACTCCGTAATATTTTTTTAGACCATTGATCTTTGTATCAGCAATTTCAGGAATTTGTCTTTCATAGGTATATAGTGAGGCTAAGCCTTCTGCATAAGATTTTCTAGCTTGGGAAAAAAAATTATCAATCATATCTTTTGTAAACCAATCAAGTTTTACATTTTCGATTTCTTTTTCATCTGCACCTAGCGCCTTAGCAAAATTTTTCCATAATTTTGGGTGGTCTCCTTTAATATTTTCCTCGTCCTGTAAATTTTCCAAAAGAATTCTTCTTTTACTTATATCCTCACAAATCGAATGTGTTGCACTAATATATCTCGGAAATGCCTTCACATGTTGGTAGTATTGCTCAGCGTAGTCTTTTATAATCTCTCTATTTAATCTTCCTTCATTCCAGTAAATTTTATAAAAAGGGTGTTTTAGTAAATGAAATTTGTCTAGCTTTTCTCCCAAGATTTTTGAAAACATATTTGCTCCTTTTTTATACCTAGGTTATAAAAAAAAAGAGCTATTTTAAATAGAAAAATTATCCACATTTTCAAGTTGAAATAATCTAAATGTTCACGTTTTGATTCTGTTTTGATTCTAAAACAGACTCAAAATACAACCTTAAGGTGTTAAAGGAGCTTTTTGCAATGGTCTCTCATCAATTGGTAAGTGAAGTGCTGTTGCAACAAATGATAAAACTATTGCCAAGTACCATGCGTAATCGAAACTGCCAAAGTTATCATAAAAATACCCACCTAAATAAGCTCCTAAAAAAGATCCAAACTGATGGTTCAAGAAAACAATTCCAAACAAGAGTGTCAAATTTTTTGTTCCAAATATTTGAGCTACAATTCCATTTGTCGCCGGGACCGTTGCAAGCCAGAGCAAACCAAAAGAAGTTCCAAACAGCACCGCTGATAAATTTGAGGCAGGTAAGAATATAAAAAGTATTAATGTTATACCTCTCAAAAAATATAATCCACTTAGGAGAATTTTTTTACTATATTTGTCACCTAAATAGCCCATAACGAGTGTGCCAATGATATTAAAAAAACCTATTAAAGCTAATATCGCCATACCTGTCCAGTCAGCTAAACCTTTGTCCTGAACATATCTTGGAACATGAGTAGCAATTAATGTAATTTGGAACCCGCACACAAAAAAACCGAGGATTAATAGTCTAAACCCTTTATGCGAAAAAGACTCTTTTAATACATCTTTTAAACTACGGTTATCTACGATGGAATTTGTGGTTGTAACTTGAGTTTTAGGTAGTCTAACAAAAAAACCTGGGATACACATCAAAAGTAAGATTAAAGAGAACAATATAAAAGAAATTTGCCAAGTAGAGATACTTTTGAATAAATCAGACAGTATTGGGAAAATAAACATGCCTAATCCACCGCAAGCAGTTACATATCCAGCAGCTTTACTCCTATTTTCATTTGGGAAATGTTTTGACACCATTGGTGTTAAAATTGTTCCTGCCGCTCCGGCTAAACCTAATCCAACAAACAATCCTAAATTAATTTGTAACCATATACCTGATATAAAATTGTTTCCCATTAAGAACATTGAAAATGAGTAAAATAATAACGCGGGGATTATAACTATGTATCCACCAAACTTATCCGATAGTCGTCCAAATATAGGAGTAAAAACTCCCCAGAAAATTGCATGAATTGCTATTGCAAGTCCAAACTCTGTATTTGTTGTTCCTCCAGTGATTTCAAATTCACTTGAGTATAATCCAAAAGTTTGTCTTACTCCCATAGTCACACAGACTACGAAACATGATGCTAATAATGCATAAAAGGCTGTTTTATTTGGAAAAAATTTATTCACTATTTAATTTTTTTTAATCCTTGTTTTAAATCATTAATTAAGTCTTTTGGATCTTCTAAACCTATGTGTAATCTTACAATAAATTCATTTGTTTTAAACCTATAAAATTTACGTCCTTTAAGATACTGATCCTTTTGAGAATTTTTTATCTCTTGAAGAATAGCTAGACTTTCAAATCCGCCCCAGCTATATCCAATTCCGAATAGCTCAAGAGAGTTTACGAATTTTATAACTGAAGATTTATTTTTACTTTTAATAACAATGGACAATAATCCAGTAGCACCGGAATAATATTTTTTCCAAAGTTTATAATTTTTACTGGAAGGCTTATAAGGATAAAGTATTTCTTTAATTTTTTTCTGCTTTTTTAAAAAATTGATTATTATTTTGGTATTTTCAGAATGTTGTCTTAGTCTAGTATCTAGAGTTCTCAAACCCCTTATTATCAAGTAGGCCTCATCGGCTGACATTCGATAGCCAGATAATTTGTAGAAAAACATAATTTTTTTAAACACTTTTTTATTAACAGCTAAAGAACCGCCCATAGCATCTGAATGACCTGAAAAATACTTTGTTGCAGAGCAGAAAGACATATCAAAACCTAACTTTAGAGGTTTCAGATATAAAGGTGTTCCCCAGGTATTATCTAAAAGTGTAAATAATTTTTTTCTTTTAGCTAGTGATACAATTTTTGATAAGTCTTGGAATTCAAAGGTATTACTCCCTGGGTTTTCTACTAAAATCATCTTAGTTTTTTTAGAAACTTGATTTTTTAAACTTTCAAATGAGTCCGGGTTATAAAATTTAGCACTTACATTAAATTCTCTCATTAGCTCTTGCGATATTTCTTTTGTTGGTCCATAAACATTATCTGAAACTAGAATTTCATCTCCGGGCCTACATAAGGACATAAGAGCTAAGGCTATACCGCCAAATCCTGTGCCAGTTAAAAAAACGTGATAAGCTTCTTCTAATTCTTTTAAAATATTTTCTAATTCAATGGTAGTGGTACTTCCATATCTTCCATAGGTATAATGGGTAACTTTCTTATGTTTTTTAATTTTTAACTCATGCTTATACATTTCCTGCATTGTATTGAATAATATTGTTGAGGCTCGAGTAACCGGTGGATTGGCTGATCTATTTGTATTGTCTTTAGTGGGATGTTTTAAAAATGTGTTTATGGACTTTTTCATAAAAAGAGTATAATTCAATCTTATATAAGTTTTAAACATTTGAATATTAAAAAGGAGGCAAAAATATGGGTTACCCTAAAAAACATCGAGGCAGACGTAAAATTGGCTCAAAAAAAAGAAGAGCTAGAAAAAGAAACAAAAGAAAATAACAACTAATCATATCATGAGAGAGTTTACTCGAATTTGCAAGTTAAGCGCTTGGATTTTTTTTGTTCCCTTTATATCAATAAATTTTTGCTTACTTATTTCTGTAAACCCACTGATTTTTGAAAATACAATATTTGTTGTTGATCAGATTGGTAGATCTGGATTTACAATTCCTTATTTAGATGGAAGTCTCTCAATTAGTAGAGCATCGAGAACATATCCTCAATATTTAATTTTTAAACCTTCGATGATAGCAACTGGTTGTTTATTAATAATTTATTGGATGACCACAAATGATATTATGAGAGAATTTAGTTTAAGTAAAAAAAACTTTTATTTTAAGAACTTTGGTATCTTATCAGCAGTTTTTTTGATGATACACTCTATTTTTTTAGGCCTAAACTTTGATAATGATTTTTTAAAACTTGCTAAAAGAATATTTTTAGTTGGTTTTATATTGTTTGAATTATTTGCACAAAGTTTATTAATTTATAATTTTTATAAATATAAACAAAAAATTAAATTCTTTATAAATTCTTTTGTTTTAAAGTTAAAATTTATTTTGGTTGGCCTCTTAGTTTTGGTAGCTATTATAGTTTCGCCTATCTTGAGCAGTAATGATTACACACATTTAAAACATGCGCTGGAGTGGAATTATTTTTTAGGTATAATTTTATTTTATTTACTTACAAGTTTTTTTTGGAGGAGAACCACATAAATTTCTAGGCTTTCGCCCAGAAATTTAGTAGTTTTGGTTCGTCGTTTTAGGCGCTACCGCCGAACCGCCCGATCAACCATTTTAGCGCTACTCAGTTGATCTTTCTGCCCTTTAAGCTTGAACCTCTCGGTTTTTCCTTAATTGGCCAGTTAAGAGTTGCCTCTTAATTAATTTGATTAAATCACATTAAAAATTTTTTAGTATCACTTTATAGTTGTCTGAAATATGCCTGTGAGTTAAGTGGATAAATTTTTATTCAACGCTCTATGTATCCAGCCGCCTCCTAAAACTTTATCCCCAAATTTGTCTTTTGAATAAAAAACACAAGCTTGTCCTGGAGAAATACCTGTTTCATCATCTAAAATCTCAACCTTGCCAAATTTTGAGTCAATATTTATTTTTGCTTTCAATAACTTACCAGTCGATCTTACTTTAATATTTATTGATTTATCTAATTCATTTTTTTCACAAAGCAGATTTACATCTCTTAAATCTAGATGTTTGATTAATAGACTTTCTTTAGGTCCCACTATTATATTATTATTTTTTGCATCAATGTTAATTACATAAAATGCTTCTTTGCCTGCAACTTTTATCCCTCTTCTCTGTCCGATCGTAAAATTAATTATGCCGTCATGTTCACCAATTATATTTCCTTTAAGGTCTATAATATCTCCTTTTTTAAAAGACTCAGGTCTGTATTTTTTTATTACAGAGCTATAATCTCCGTTTGGTACAAAACATATATCTTGACTATCAGGTTTATCAGCAACATTTAGCTTCAGTTTTAAAGCAATTGAACGTGTCTCTGACTTATCTATTTCTCCCAAAGGAAATCTCAGAAAATCTATTTGTTCTTTTGTTGTGCTAAAAAGAAAATAACTTTGATCTCTATTGAGGTCTTTTGCTCTATACATACTGGCTTTGCCATTATTTTTTAGTCTAGTAACATAATGTCCTGTTGCTAAAACATCTGCTTTAAGTTCTTTCGCGTACTTAAATAAATCTCTAAACTTTACTGTTTGATTGCATTGCACACATGGTATTGGTGTTTCACCAGATGAATAACTGTCTATAAAAGAGTCTATAACCTCAGTTTTAAATTTTTTTTGATAATATAAAATTTTATGTTGTATATTTAAACTTTCTGAAACTCTTTTTGCATCAATAATATCTTGGCCAGCACAACATTGTCTGCCACCTGTAGTTTTAGGTGTGTCATAAAGTTTTAAAGTTATACCAATTACTTCATAGCCCTGATTTTTAAGAAGTCCTGCTACAACTGATGAATCTACACCTCCAGACATTGCTACAACAACTCGAGTATCCTTGGGAGATTTATTTATACCTAGAGAATTTATCATTAACTGTATATATTATAAAAAAATATCTTTTTCCATAATGCAATTTGAATTTGAACCAGGAGACTATGTTATAAATCCCTCAAAAAAGGAATGGGGTATAGGGCAAATTCAATCTATAGTAAAAAGCAAGATAACAGTAAATTTTGAAAATGTGGGAAAACAAGTTATTAATACAGAATTAGTAAAACTTGAGAAAGTTAAGAATGACTAGCATAGAATATAAAAAAATAACTGAAGATTTGATTGAAACATTTAATATCGCTGGAAAAAAATCAATTGAACTTTTTGAAAAGGGATTGAAAATTGAAATTAAAAAAGATAATTCTCCAGTTAGCAATGGAGATCTCATTGTAAATGATTTGTTATCTAAAAAAATACAAAAACTTACACCCAATATTCCAATAATTTCTGAGGAAACTGTTGATATCAAAAAGAAAAATACACTAAAAATTTTTTGGCTTATTGATCCTATTGATGGAACAAAAGAATACATTGCAGGAAAAGATGAATATACTCTTAACGCTTCTTTAGTTGTAAATAGAGTCCCGATCATTGGTCTAGTGGGTGTGCCTAGAAAAAATAGACTTTTTTATAGTTTTGGAAAAAATAATAGTTTTCTAATTGAGAATGATAAAATTGAAAAAATTAGTTGCTCTAAAAAATCAAAAAAAAACGAGATAATGGCCCTGTCTAGCGTTAGTAAACCATCAGAAGTTATAATGAAAAAACTAAACTATTATAAAGTTACATCAATTGTAAAAATGGCAAGTTCTTATAAATTTTGCGTAATAGCAAATGGTGAGTATGACATCTATGCTGCAAGAGAGAGAGCTAATGAATGGGATTATGCTGCAGGTCATGCAGTAGCATCAAATGCTGGAGCAACAATAACTACTTTGGAGGATGAACCGTTCTTTTATGGCAAGGAAAATTATAAAAATCCAAGCCTCCTAATATTAAGGTCAAAAAATTTAAATGATTAAAACTATATTGATTATCATCGTTTCTGTTTCAATTTTTGGTCTAATTATTTTTGTCTTGGTGAGGAATTTACTAAAAAAGAAAATAGATCAAATGGTAGAAGATGAAAAAAAAACTAAATAATTTTTAAAAGTTTATTAAATTCCCCTTGTTCGAGCTCCAAAATTCTTTTTGACATATCATAGCTAAATCCAGCTCTTGCTAAAATTCCCATATCTTTTTTATAAAATAATTCTCTGTTTGCCGCAGGTCGCATTGGACCTACTCTTCTTCTTTTGCATAATTTTAGAGCAGAAACAAAGTCAGGTTCAATATTATTTGATTTAATTTTGTCCAAACTTTTTTTAATATATTCGTATTTAATACCTTTAT
>MDSW01187350.1_pt1 | contig 10583 bp, 7 predicted proteins | sample 811171 | NCBI WGS metagenome assembly MDSW01 (sample SAMN05326641, study PRJNA326480) | marine metagenome | isolation source: seawater | place: Atlantic Ocean: North West | collected 2012 | reverse complement strand
GGGGTGGAGTTGAAAGGCGTCAGTTGGAGTTGAAAGGCGTCGAGGTGTGTCGGGATTGAAAGCGAGGGGTGGGCGGAGAGATGCGACGGCAAAAGTCCTTAAGGATCGGCGTCCACCTCGCCGACGCGGTCGTATGGGGACCAGTGTATAGAACGCGCCTGATTCGGATTCGACGACGCGCCCCCAGCCGGCGTCGGCGTCGGCGCGCGCGGCGGGCGCGGCGTCTCCGCGACCGCCGCGCCGGTCGCGGTCGCCGCGCGGACGCCCGGCGGCGGCGCGCGAGTCGTCGACGAGACGCCGGCGGCGTTCGCCGCGCGGGAGTCGTCGTCGGCGGCGTCGGCGGCGGCGCCAGCTGTGCCAGCTGTGTCGTCCGCCGCCGCGCCCTCTTCCTCCGCTCCCCCGCGCCCCCGCCCGCTCCCGCTCCCGCTTCCTCCCGCGCGCGCGTCGTAACACACGCCGCACACGCGCGCGGGCGCGCCGTCCGGGTCCCGATCCGGCGGGAGCGCGTTCGAGGAGCACCTCGCGCAGAAGACTCTGCCGCACGCGCGACAATGATGCTTGCGAGCGGTGGGCCCGAATCGCCGGTCGCACTCGTAGCAGCTCTTGCACGCGCGCTCGTCGATCCAGAACCGCGGGCGCGGGGCGCGCCACGTCTCCGCGCGGGCTCTCAGCGCGTTGAACCCGTCCCTCAGCGCGCTCCCGAGCCCACGCGAGGAGGAGGAGGAGGACGCGGAGGGCGGAGACGGCATCTTCTCTCAAATCTGAGGTCGACCGCGACGACAGGACGCGCGCCGGCTACCAGCGGGCCGTACGCGAGCGCCGCGCCTTCGACCGCGCCGCGGGCGCGCTCCTGACGGCTCGCGGAAGCGAACTAGGACAACGCGGACGCCATCGCGCGATGTCGACGACTCGCCCCTCGGAGCCTCCTCGGCCGTTTGTGCCCTGGAAAGTGCGAATATTGAGAGTTGACGCGACGACTCCGCGAGTGCGGCCGGAAAAAGTTCATCGGTCAGTTGAAAGGTAACGCGATCAAATGTTGAAACCGAGGAGAGGGTGAAAAACGTTACCAACGCCTCGCTGCGCTGCTCTCGCTCTCTGCTCTCGTCTCGTCCTGTCCGAACGCGGCGTGTCGTGTCGAGCCTCGACGAGAAAGTCGGCGGCGCCGAAAGTTCATTACGCGCGCGTCGTCGCCGCACGCCTCGCGTCTCCGTCTTCCCACGAACATGTCCGCCGTCTCGTCCGGCGCGCTCGCGCGCGCGCAGTGGGGCGCCGTCCGCGGCCTGAACCGCGCGTCCGAGACGGTGCGTCCGCGACGCGCTCGCCGCCGCCGAGCGAACGAATTCATTCCTATCCGAAACGCCGCTTCGCGAACGCGCGTCGAAATGAAACGTGGCTCTCTGACGCGTCCGCCGCGCCGTCCTCCCTCTCCTCCTCAGCAGCCCTCCTCCACCGCGCGACCGCGCGGCGCCGCGGTCATCCGCTGCGGACGAAGCAAGAAAGCCAAGGAAGCGGCCAAGGCGGACAAGAAAGCCGGCAAGAAGGCTTCGCCCGCGGTGTCCAAGCAGGCGAAGGACAAGGCGCGAAAGGCGGCCGCCGCGGCGATGCGAGAGGTCGTCTCGAAGCAGGGCAGGGCGTACGACCGAATCGTGAAAGAGATGGACCGCGACCAGTACAGAGAGTACGTCCTCTCCGTGCGTCACGCCCCGCCGGAGGACTCCACCTCCGCGCCGATCGCGGTCCTCGGCGACTGGCTTCCGATCTGCGAGGTCGTCGTCGCGGACAAGCGCGCGTACGAGGCGCAGAAATTCTTCAAAGAGAATAACATGACGATACCCGAGACGGAGCAGCAGTCCGTGACCGCGGAGCAGATCGAGGGCGTGCCCGCGATCAAGGCGATGATCCCGTGCTTGGGTCCGGACATCATCGGCATGACGCACGCCATGGCGGGCGCCGCGGTGAAGGACGTGGACGTCTCCGAGCTCGAATTTGGGATCGAGCAGTGGGGGTCGTTCGAGAACGCGGTGGACGGTCTGGAGGCGCAGGCGTCGTCCAAGGCGCGGTTCGCGGCGGCGGCGAAAGTCTTGAGCGTCTCCGTGGACGACGACGCGAAGGATGTGAAGGCGAGGTACCGGAAGCTCATCGCGACGGAGCACCCGGACCGAAACCCGGACGCGAGCTTGGAAAAGTTCAACGCCATCAAAGAAGCCTACGAGCTCATGTCTGACCGCGGCGGACAATCCGGGGCGACGTTCGAGGGGTTGGGGGACAAGGCGAAGCGGGATTTCGTCACCCTGGAGGGCGTGCACGCGGGGGTGACGTCCGGAGGGGGCGCGGTCTCGTGCGACGTGGACACGAACGCGATCGAAGTCGCGTTGCGCAGTTTGACGATTTACGACCGCATCAAGACGTGCTTTTCGGCGCGCAACGTGAGCTTGCAGGCGCGTTCTATACACTGGTTCCCATACGACCGCGTCGGCGAGGTGGACGCCGATCCTTAAGGACTTTGCCCGGCGCATCTCTCCGCCCATCCCTCGGTTTCAATCCCCGTCCTCGACGCCTTTCAACGCCAACTGACGCCTTTGAACTCCACCCCGACGTGAGCTCGCAGGCGCGGAGCGCGGCGGCGCCCAAGTCGAAGGAAGCTCCCGCCGCGAAGTCGGAGGAGGAGGAGGAGGCGAAAGAGGAGACGGGGGAGGGGGAGGAAGCGCGCGAGCCGGTCGCGGCGTGAACTGAATGATATTGACGATGTAGTACTTACTCGCTCGCTTTATCACACGACGAATTGTTATCTAATTGCACCGCACGCGAACAAAACGAATAAAGCGCGCAATAACAGAAGCGAGAGAGAAACAGAAAGAGGGAAGAGACAGACGCGAACGAAACGATGTTCCCTCGCGGCGACGCGCGTCTAATCGCGCCGCGTGTGTTCTACAGTATGCACCCATCGCATCGCGCCGCATCACTTCCTCGTCCGTTTGCTCCGACGCGTCGCCGGCTCTGGCTTCTCCTCTTCGCGCGCCTCCGCCTCGTCCTCACACGGCTCCTCTTTCACCTCCGTTTCTTCCGGCTCCGGCTCGTCCTTCACCACCGGCGGCAACTCCTCCTTGACGTCCTCGAGCTTCGGCGCCGCGGCCGCGGCGGTCTTGCGTTTCTTCGGCTTCGTCTCCCCGCCGCCCGTCTCAGAGATCCCCGCGAGGTCCAGCCCGCCGCCGAAACTCCCCGTGTGGGCTTTCTTCCCGCCCCCCTTGGGCACCGCGGACACGAGCACGATCGCACCCTTCGGCGCGGACCCGACCGCACGCTCCAACCGCACGCAGCCTCGGTAGTGCCACTCCTCCTCCGCGGGGTTCCAGAACGTCTCGAACGTTTCCCCGGACAACGCGCACGCCGTTTGATTTTCATCCACGGGGACGGAGGAGTCCTTCGGAATCTCATCATCCTCCGCCTCCTTCGCCTTCTTCTCCGTGGCGAAAAACGCGGGCGCGTCGTCAGCCGCCTCCGCGGCCGCGCCCTTGACCCACTCCGACGCGGCCACGCACCACCGCCGGGACGTGTTCCCTTCTTTTTTCTTCTTTCGGCGCATGTGCGTCAAATCCAGATGCGCGTCCAGTTCCGCTCGCGTCGAGAACCGCCGACCCGTGAGCGCGCACTGAAACGCGCGGTCGCCGTACATAGCGTCGATCAAGTACTCCCGCCGTTTCTTCAGCTCGCCGTACTCGCCGTGGACGTTCGGGTCGAAGTCCGCGTCCAGCGGCGGCGCGTTCGCCTCCGCGTCGCCGAGCCGCGACGTCACCGCCGGTTTTCCCGGCGGCGCGCGCGGCGGCGGCGGCGGCGGCGCGCCCCCGCCGCTCGCGCCCGACCCCGTCGGCGACCCCCCGCCCGGCGCCATCCCGGCGAGGTTCGACCCGGACGACTTCGCCTTCGCGGCGGCGATGGACGACAGCAGCGCGGTGATGTCGCCGCCGCCCTGAAGGATCCCCGCCAACGCGTTTCCCGCCGCGATGGGCGCCATCGGCGGGCGCTGACTGTTGTACTGCTGCTGCGTACTGTACGCGCCGTAGATGTTGCCTCCGCCCATCTGCGGCGGCGGGAGCTGCCCGTACATCCCGGTGCCGGGACCGGGCATGCTGCCGTGCTGCGTCATCGGCGGCCCCGGCGGCGGCCTGCCGTACGCCGAGACGAATTTGTTCGGCCTCGCCGGGAGTTTCGCCTCGATCACCTCCAACACCTGCTGCGGGAACACCGCTCTCCACGTGTCAAACAGGTGGACCATCGAGCGCTGCACGTTCGCGTCCGCGATCTGGTACGTCGACATGAACAGATCCGCGAGGTTGCGTTGGAAACACACCACGAACGGCCCTTTGACGTTCTTCACGATCGAGTCCATCAGATAGAATCCCGTGAGCTTCACCTTCGCGGTCGACTGATGAATAGAATAGACGACGACAGAGCGGCGAACGACGACGAGCGCAGGTTTAGTATACTCATAAAATATAAAATACAGAGGCGAGGCAGCAGAAGAAGAGCGGCGAGGGAGGGAGGGACGAGACGAGTTCTGAGCTCTTCGTAAACGACGAATCGTGAAAACATTTCAGTCGTTCGTTCATTCGCGCGCGACGCACCGTTCTGATGTGCTTCTCTACGAGCGCGGCGATCGCCGCCGCCGCGGTCGCGTCCCCCTGTGCGATTTCCTGCGCGAGTATCGTCAACGACGTGATGATCGGTTTGGAGTTGACCACGAGTTCGGCGAGCGCCGACGCGTATTCGTCGATCTCTTCTTGCCCCATCTCGTCGAGCCGAGCGAACGAAGACGAAGTGAGTCCTCTTGATTAACCGCGTCCGTCTCTTCCAGCGGTCCGCGGCTCGTCGCGATCGACAGACGAGAGCGCGATCGATGAACAAACGCGGGTCGGGCGGATCGAGAGTAGTCGCGCGCGCGTGGAGCTGAGCGTGCCAAGCCGTCTGTTGTCTCGCGATCTGACGACGCTCGCTTCAGAGTCTGATCGATCTGGGAACTGTCGATCGGTCGAATTCTGAAGTCGCTCGCTGAGGGTTGCCCAGGGCGGTGACTGATGACGTGAGACGCGAGAGTCGTGCGAGCGTCGTCCAAGAAGAGACGTCGGGTGTAGACCGTACTATCACTGGGCTTCAAAGGAAAGATCTAAGGTTGTAACCTAACCAAACGACAGACGACGCGTCGCGCGACGCGGGTCTCCGGACGCGCGCGCGATCTGATGAAAGATGCGGGAAGATCGATCGAAGCCTTTTTTCCCGCTCGCGAGCGCCCCCCTTCGACGATCTCGTCTCCGCGCGCGTCCTCCGCGCGAAAAACTCGCGCGCTCGACGACGGCGCGACTGCGACCTATGCTACGCGCTACTCGCGAACGTTCTCGGCTAAATCGAGTTCGGCCGCCTCCCCTCGAAGCGCGGGCGTGAATGGCCACTCCGCGGGGAATCGTCCGCCTCGAGGTTTCCTTCGCGGATTCGCTTCGGCCGGTCGGCGCGCGGCGCGGTCCAGCTCGCGACGTGGAAAAGCGCAAGCTGTGTCGTCGCACAGTAAGATAGCGCCTCACAGTGGGATGGCGTCCTCCGCTCTGACCGCCTCGTCCGCCGCCGCCGCGTTCGCGCGGCGCGCGTCCACGAATCGCCGCCGCCGCGCCGTCGCGCCGACGACGACGCGCGCGGCGTACGGAACCTCGTCGACGGACGCGACGTGGCGCGAGAACCCGACGAACGCGTTCGGCAGCCTCATCAACATCGCGAAGGGGCAGCGAGAGATCGTTCAGGCGGGCACGCCGTGCCTGCGCGAGATCGCGGAGGAGGTCCCGCTCTCCTCCATCGACACCGCGAAGACGCAGGAGCTAATCCAGGAGATGCTGTCCATCTGCCGCGGACGCGGCGTCGGGTTAGCCGCGCCGCAGATCGGCGTGCCGTATCGAATCTTCGTCCTCGAAGACACCGAGGAAGGGATGAGCGACGTCTCGAAGAAAGACCTCGAGGCGATGGACCGGAAGCCGTTCGCGGCGAAGGTGGTGATCAACCCGGTCGTGACGCCGGTCTCTAACCTCAGCGCGGCGTTCTTCGAGGGCTGCCTCAGCGTCCAGGGGTACCGAGGCTTAGGTGCGTTCTATACAAAAGTTTTTCACCCATAGCTCGGTTTCAACATTTGATCGCGTCCCCTGTCAACTGACCGGTGAACTATTTTTGTATGGAATAGTGCGTCGGTACCTCGAAGTGCGCGTGACGGGATACGGCGGCGACGGATCGCCGGTGGACTTCGTCGCGAGAGGGTGGCAGGCGAGGATCGTGCAGCACGAGATGGACCACCTGAACGGCGTCATGTACGTCGATCGAATGGACACGCGGACGTTCCGGCGGGTGGACAAGTTGGACGAGCCGCTGCCGCCCGCGCATCCGGAGTTTGGACCCGCGCCCGCGGTTGGGCCGCTCGGCGACGGAGTGAGACGGGGCGGCGGCGGCGGCGGCGAAGCGCGGGGCGGCGTCCAGGGCGCGGAAGACGTCGAGGGGTTCCTCGGGAAGAAGAAGACGCCGGGGAAGAAGCGAAGGAGTCGGTGACGAGAGGTACTGTACCTTCGCGCGACGCAGGGTGGGGGGTGACGATACCGCGCGAGTATACGAAGGTAGTTTCATATATGCGTCGATCGACTCTAAGTTCTACAGTAGTCGCGCTGCGCTGCTATCTCATACTGAAGTACGGAAGAAAGTACCTTCGTATGCGCGCGGTGGTCTACGCGTCCTCCGTTTTCGCAACCTTCGCGTCTTTGCCGTCGTCCGCGTCCTCCGCCTTCCGCTTCTTCCCGCCGTTGCCCGCGCCGGAAACGCTCGGCGGCGCGGCGACTTCCGGCTTCGTCTCGGTCTTCATGTCGGGAACGTCGGGGACGGCTGCGGCGGCTGCGGCTGCGGCGGCGGCTTCGCCCGCGGCGACGTCGCCCTTCTCCTCCTTCTCCTTCTTCGCCTTGACGTTGCGCGCGTGCTCCTCGACGATCTTCTCCAGCCCGAGCGACTTCTTGTGCTTCGCGAAGAACGCCTTGCACGCGGTGGCGGACTTGGAAGGCAACGCCGCGGCGACGGCTTTGAAATCTCTCCCGTGCTCGAGGAGTTCTTCCAGAAACCGAGCGCGCTCCTTCGACGTCCACTTCTCCGCCGCTTTATCCTCCTTCGCGTCCTTCGCGTCTGAGGTCGCGGCGACGGCGTCGTCGGCGCTCTCGAGCTTGTCGCCGGAACCGCCGCCCTTGGACTTTTTCTTCGGCGCGGCGATCGGCAAGTCGTCCTCCTCCTCGGACTCGTTCGCCGCCGCCGCCTCCGCGGCGGCTTTCGCGGCTTTCGCCTTCTTCTTCTCCTTAGCCTTCTTCTCCGCGCGCGCCGCCGCCGCGAGCGCGGCGCGCTCTTGCCTCGCCTCCACGCCCAGCGCGCCTCGCCTGGCTTCTTCTTCCTCTTTCGCCTTGGCCGCGGCTTTCGCCGCCTGCGCTTGCGCGGCGACGGCTTGCGCGGCGTGCGGTCCTTTCCACGCGCCGCCCGTCATCCGCTGCGCCTCGGCGTACGCCCTTCGCTTCTTCGCGAGCGCTTTCCTTCGCCCGCGGAACCCGTCGTCGGTTTTCTGGCGCTGGTAGTAGTACACGACGCAGTCCGCGGTGGTTCTGCCGTCGATGAACGTCGCGATGCGTTTGAAGTTTTTCCCGTACGACGCGAACTTCTCGTGGAAGATTTTCTTCTCCTCGGGCGTCCACGGCCGAACCTTCTTCAGCTGCTCCATCTCCCCGTACGGGTCCTCCACGAGCGCGTTCCTCGTGCGAAACACCGCGAGCCGCTTCTCTTCCGGGTCTAACACCATCGCGGGAAGCTTCGTGAGCGTCTTCAAACGCTCGCGGTTCTGAAGCTGACGGATCAACAGCTCCTGTTCGTAATCCGAACGCACCGTGCCGAACGTGTCCGCCATCGACGCGCGACCGCCTCTCCCGCGGCCGCTCGAAGACCCCTGCTCCTTCTTCTCCTTCTCGAGCTTCGCGTGCGCGGCGCGAAGGACGCGCATCTTCCACATCTCCCGGCGTTTCAAGTACGTCACCGCGAGCGTCAGCTCCTTGTCCGCGACGTGCGCGCCGCGTCGTCGAAGCACGGAGACGACGGCGTCTTTAATCGCGGCGCGCTCCGGCGCCGCCTCCGCCGCGACGTTCCGAGCCGCGATCTCGTCCACGGCGACGCGCTCGTGCTCGTGCGGCAGCGGCAGCCCGCACGTAGTCTTCAACCCCAAGTGCGACTTCGCCGCGAGCGACTTGTTGCGGTCGCAAACGCGCTTCACGAGCGCGTGCCTCGGTTCGCGCCCGGCGAGCATCCTCTGCACCGCTCGCGCCGCCGCCTCCGCCGCCCTCGCGAGCTCGTCGTCGTCCATCTCCTGCGCGACGCCGCTCGCGATCTCCTCCGCGTGCTTCTCGCGCTCTTCCGCGCGCGCCTCCGCGCGCGTCGCCGCCTTCTCCGCGTGTTGGACGCGAGCGCGCGCGCCCTCGAGCTCCCTTCGGAGCCTCGCGTCTTCGTGCGTTCGCTGCGCCTCGACTTGTTCTCGGTCGTTCTCGCCCTTATCCTCGCTCTCCGCGATGTCGCGCTCTAAGACGCCGATCGCGGCGTCGGTCTCCTCCATCTTCTCGAGTATGGACGCCTTCTTGAGCTCGATGTCGCGCATCATCTCTTTCCGAGCCGCGGCTTCGGCCTTGGCCGCCTTGGCGGCGGCGGCGCGCGCGATCGGGTCCACCGCGCCCCCGCCGCCGACGCCCCTCCCGCCGGCGCTGCCCGGGAGAGAGTCCTCGCTGTGCCCCCACGGCGACGGCGCGGAGACGACGCCTCCGGGGGTGTCCACGGCGATAAAAGGATCGCGCTTGCGCGCGTCCGGCGGCGGCGCGCCGGACGGCAACGGCGGCGTTCGGTTAGCGTCGCCGCGAAAGGAGGAAATGTCGTACGGATTCGACGAACCGCCGTCCAGCCCCGGCCCGCCCCCCGTCGACCCGGGCGGCGGGCCGAACGGCAGCGGCGGCTGGCCGTCCAGCGATGGCGTCGGGATGCGGTCGTCGCCGCCCGCGCCCGCGCCCGCGAGGGGCGTGGGGAGCGATTTCCCTCGCGCGAGGCCTTGCCCCCAGCCGAGTTTTTTCCGCTTCGCGGGCGCGGGGGATTCCTCGGGCGTCGCCGCGGTCGCCGCGGGCGCGGACGCCTGGCGCGCGATCGGCGCCGGCGCGGGCGCCGGCGGAAGCTCGCCCTCCTCTGTGGGCGTCGCCGTCGCCGCGGGCGCGGGCGCGGGCGCGGGCGCGGGCGGTTGCGGCTTATCCCAACCGCCGCCGCCGCCGCCGAAACGGGAGTCGCCGCGGGAGTCGCGCCGCGTCCTCACCTCCCCCGCCTCCCCTTCCTCGCGCTCGTCCCCCCTCCATTGCCCGCCGTCCGACGCCGACGCGACGCGGTCGAGCGACCGCGGCGGCGATCGATCGCGCGAGTCCGCGCGGCCGTACGAAGACGGATTCCGTACGATCGTCGCCGTCGTCGGATTCGCTCCGTATTTGCTCCCGCCCATGCCCATCCTCGGGCGCTGCGACGCGAGAAGGCTCGGCCGCGCGCCGCCGCCGTTCCCTGAGGGCCGGTCCCACCCCGTCCCGCCCGCGTTCGGGCCGCGGTTGTGGTACGGCCCCTGCCCGCCTCCTCTCCCGCCGTGGCTGGCTCCGGCGCCGGACGACGTCGGCCCGTTCACGCCGCGGAGGCCCTGCCCCCACGCGGACGGGCGCGAGGATCGGTCGCGGTCGCGGTCGGGTCCCGCGTTGTTTTGTTGCCATCCCGGCTGGTCGCGACGTTCGTCGTTCGAGCCGCCGGCCTGTTGGGGCGACGAGTTTGGGGGTGGGGAGGGGGGCGGGACGGCTCAGCGGGCGAGGTGCGTCGACGAGGCGGGAAAACATTCATTCATTCATTCATTCATTCGATCGATCGACTCGATCGGTCGACCGTCGGCGAGGCGTCGCGGCGAGGGCGAGGCGGCGGACGGACCTGTCGCGGGGGGTAGCCGCCGCCGAACCCGCTGCGGTTCCGCGCGCGATCGCGGTCGCGGTCCATGGCGCGCGAGCGAGCTCCGCGCGACGACCGTCTGGAGGCGCGCAACCCTAAATTTGCGATCTCGCTCGAGCAGAGCGAGCTCGCGACTTCGACGAGCGACGGACGTCGACGTCGCGGACTTTCTCTCACTCCGACGCGCGACGATGCGCGCGGCGACGGCGTCCCTCCCGGCGGTCGCGCCGGCGCGCGGACGCGCCACAGCGAACGCCTCTCGCGCCGCCGTCCGCGTCCGCGCGTCGGCGGCGCCCGCGGCGGCGAACGACGACGACGACGACGCATCGTCGTCGTCGCGCTCGCGTCGAGACGTCGCCATCCCTCGCGACACGTCGTCGTCGTCGTCGTCGTCGTCGTCGTCGTCGTCGTCGTCGTCGTCGTCGCGTCGAGACGTCATCCTCCGCGTCGGCGCCGCGCTCGGCGCGGCGTCGCCGTAGACGCCGGAAACGTCCGCGTCGTCGCCGTACCACCGCGCGCGCACGAGCGTC
>MDSW01184038.1_pt1 | contig 10583 bp, 7 predicted proteins | sample 811171 | NCBI WGS metagenome assembly MDSW01 (sample SAMN05326641, study PRJNA326480) | marine metagenome | isolation source: seawater | place: Atlantic Ocean: North West | collected 2012 | reverse complement strand
TCAATTGTTGAGAGGCATCCAAACGAGCAGCATTTGTACTGACGTTCAAATCAAGTTGCCATTGTGGTATGAGATAACCACCAACAAAACTGTTCACGCTCACATTTCCAGAGGAGTCAACTGTCAAAACTGAACCATCGTACAATTGTTTCCAATAAACAAAGCTCGGTTCATGTTGCTGAGTGTATCCGCCATCAACAAGTGTGGAAGCGGAAGCAAGAGGGACGATTCCAGCAAGGGGTAACATCAATGCTGCGATGAGAAGAACAACGAATCGCTTCATAACAACGCGAGGACCTCAAGCGATATGAAGCGTACCCTTGATGGCATCAAGGGTATTTTGCACTCATTCTGTCTCATCATCGAGTTCTTCTTCGGCTGCTGTTGATTGAACCGGAGGGGTCAATTTCAGTGGCGTCAACTTTTGAACTGGTTTGAGAACAGTGGTTTCTGTAGATTTAGGAACTTCACCACGCTTTGATTGTGGAGGTGCGCCACGCGCTTTCTTTGGAACCAATTGTCGGAGTTGAGGAGTCAGTGTAGTCGTTTTCACATCAGTTGCTGTTTCTACGGATTGTAGAACAGAAGTAATTGGGCGAAGTGTCGTTGACATTTCTTCTTCCTGAGTTTCTTCGACCACTGGTTCAACCTCGGGTTCTTCTGTTGGTTCAGCAACTGGCTCGACAACCTGCTCCATTTGTGTTTCAGCCACAGGTGAACTGATCGGCTGAAGCGGTGTTCTCACTAATTTTTGAACTGGTTGTGGGAGATTTGGAGCGGCACCAGAACTACCAAGCGGCTTTTTCACAGGACGTGCAAGAGGAGCACCGGCCATTGGAGCCAATGGTTTCGAACTGGTCATCGGGCTTCGCATTCCACTTAGGCCCATACGGGCTTGTGGGGGCTGCTGTTGACCTGAAAGGACACCTCGCATTGGTCGGCCACCTGTGGAACCGAGTGCATCAGAACGAGCACCCAAAGCACTTGGGTCCATTTCTCCAGCACCTGGTGCATTTTGTCCTGAAATTGATTGCATCCACATTTGGCGCTTTTCAGCTCGTGTATCTGTTGATTGAAGTTCTCGGAATTCTGCTTCACGGGTTCGAACATCGGACTCTGCGATGTCGATTTCGCCTTCGATTTGCTTTGTGATGGCGGTTCGCATCTGGTCTTCAGCCATTTCTTTGAAGGCATCCATTTTTTCGCTCAAACTTTGCAGCCTTGTGCGAATTTCTGCTCGCTTGAGGCCCAGTTGAGCCTCGATTTCTGCACGAATATGTGTCTCTCGCTTACGAACATCGATGAGCGCTTTGTTCCGCATGATTTCTTCACGTTTGTCGAGTTGGCGTTCGAGTTGAGTTGCAACTTCTTCTTCCTTTCGCGTTCGGAATTCATTGAGACGGTCTTCCATATCGACTTCAAGTTCAAGAGAAGTTTCTTCTTTCAATAAGTCGAGGTCTGTTTCGAAGGTCAAACGCTCATTACGTAGACCTGCATCGACTTCGGACATGATTGCCTTACGGGCGGATGCTTCTCGAGATTGGAATTCTAACTCAAGACGCTCGGACCAATCGGTTTTCTTCGAGTCGTATTGGTCTTCGAGTTGTCCGCGGAGTTCTGCCTCACGCTCATATCGGAAACGGGCAAGACGATTTTGGATTTCAGCTTCTCGAGCATTTCGATAACTGCTGAACTCTTCATCCATTCGAACATCGAGTTCTGCTTCAACATCCGATTTGAGGGAACGTGAAATGTCATCAACTGCTTTTGAGAACGTGATATCATATTTTTCTCGTAGGCGTGATTTGCGTTCTGAAAGACGTTCTGCATGACGTGCTTGTAATTGTTGTTCGATTTCAATTCGGAGTTCATCTCGACGACGTGCAATTGCCAATTCTACATCTTCACGCATTCGTTCTTCAAGGTCTTCTGTTTCTTGACGAAGTCTGCCTTCGAGTTCATCTTGTAATTGTTCAGCAATGTCTTCTTCCAAACGAAGGCTTCGACGTTCATATTCTGCTTTCAAACGCGCTTCACGTTGCTTTAATCGGGTACGCAATTGTTGCTCAAGGCGTGTTCGGATACCACGGCGTAATTGCTCTTCACGTTCAGCGAGACGAGCAGCATGACCTTCTTCAAGACGAGAGATTTCAGAAACTTCCATTTCCTTGAACCGGTCTTCCATTTCAAGTTCGATGTTTGCTTCTATTTCCCGAACTCGGCGTTGCAATTCCTGATTGTATTCCATTGCAAGTCGTTCTTTTTGAATGTCAAGTCGTTGACGATGCTCATCTTGAAGTTGAGTTTCAATTTGAGCCTTCAATTGTGCTTTATGTTCTTCGAGACGAACGTCTTGTTCAACATCCAATTTATCTTGGAGAGATTCAAGTTGGCGATTGAGGCGAAGTTCAAGTTCTCCACGCATTCGAGATTCTTCTCGAGCCAACGAATCGCGTTCGAGTGTACTCAAATCACGCTCCATCTCTTCTCTCATCTCTTTTTCAAGTGAGTCGAGGGTGAGTTCATGTTGGACAGCCAAATCACTGGCAAGTGATTCTTGCATGACGGAAACACGCTCAGCGATTGCTTGTTGGCGAATTCGTCGTTCTCTCCGCATATCGGCTCGCAGCCTCTCTTCCTGACGGAATCGGGCACTCGTCATCGTTGCTTGATCGAGGGTGGATGTAGCCGTCGATGTGAACTGAGAACGGAGTGCGGAGAGTGCCACTTTATCGGTATTTTCTCGCTTCTTGCGAGCTGCTTCAATGACCTCACTATCGTCGCTTACGCTCATTCCCATCGTATCCCATCCAATGGTTCATGCACATCTCATCATAGATAAGGAGCGCGACAAGAACGCGAGGCTACATGGCTGTTTCCAAAGGTTATGCGACTGACCAAGTCGCACTATTCTGCTGATTCAGAACTTGATTGAAAATCAATTTTTTCAGCCTGTGCCTTCTGTTCTTTAGCCACCATTTTCGGGCCAAATACAATATAAAAAATTACGAGAAGAAGTGAAAGGAAAAATAAGCTAAAGGGAACGCCCATATCCCTCAAATCTATTCCAGCAGGAGTGAGGTGGTTCATTGACAAAACAATGCCGAAAATCAAAGAAAAGAATTGGATGATTGTAAGTTTGAGCGAAAACCCCGACTTTGTTTTTGGTAATTTACGGTCTGATATCATCAATGCTCCAGCAAGAAACATAACCGGTAGAATGAGAGATTCGAAATATGGTTTTTCGTGGATTGCGGAGTCTGAAAGACACAACATGCAATTGGTCGACACTTCTGGACCCAATCCCGATGAAGGTTGTAGCCAAATTAATGCGCCGGCAGAGATCAATAACAAGGCACTGCCAGGAGAGGCAAGACCGTTGAAATACGGTGTTTCAGAATCATTCTCAGTATGGAAGCGGGCCAAACGCAACATGCCAGTAACGATGACCCAACAACTGGCAACGGCCAAAGAAATTGTCCAAACTGGAGAAGCCTGTCCCCATCTTCCAAACATCACGAACATGAGGAGTGCTGGCGCAAGGCAGAAGGAAATACAATCCGACATAATGTCAAGAGACCCTCCAAGAATTTTGGTTTTTGAATATCGGCGTGCTATTGGGCCATCGACGGCATCACCGAAAACAGAAAGAAGAATACAACCCATCGCAGCCCAAATATATGTGGTTCGAACACCGTTTTCAAAGAAAGGATGCTGTAATTCTTCTACGGCCAAAACAATAAGGAGAATCGCAGATGCACCTAATAATCCATTCAGCAACGTAATGATGTCTGCTAACCCAATCATTCGAAATGTTGAACGCATTCAATCCCTCAGAAGGTTACCTTGAAACTGGTATCACATGCTGGACAATCAATTTCTCGTTCTCCGGGTCGGCGTTTCATTCGTAATTGCCGAGCACATCCAGGACAAGATATCTCTACACGTGCAATTTTTGGAATAAGCGTGAATTGGCATGAGCAGGATGCACATTTCAAATGGGCCGGGCGTTTTTTGACCCCTACAACAAGGACTTTTTCACATTCGGGGCAGCCGACTTTTTCCTCAGCCCACTTCTTTCGAGTAACGTCATGTTCAACACGTACGCGGGATTGGCACAAAGTGCAACGAACTTCTCCCAATTCATTGGGTAATAATCCATTACATTTGGGGCATGAAAGCGCTGGTGGAGCAATTCGTGATTCAACTGTTAACTCTTCGCTCATGGTTACCGCTCCTGTTATCACTTCTTGAGGTATTTGCTTTACAAAGGCCTTCTTCACTTTTTCTTTGCAATCAAAGCGATGCTCGCAGGTAAAAAGTTCCAAGGTAAATCCAATTCGATTCCATGCTCTTTGGCAAGAAGTTCAAGCATGCGTTTCGCACCGATTTGATCGCGGGAACCTTTCAGATTGATGACATGAACTTCCCCATCTGCAGTGAGTTCGTCTGGAAGAGAACCTTGACCTCCTTCCACTGCTGAAGAAGATGGAGGCGATGGCACCTCTGAACGTGTGAGAAGTTCTGGTAAGTCAACATGCGATGTTTTTTTCCACCATCGGGAACGCCCAGCATCGCGGTGATTCTCAACTAAATTCAACGATGCCAATTTTTTCAAATGGTGGTAAAGGTTGTATCGTTCTACATTCACTTCGGCTTGCAATTGAACCGTACTCATCTCATCTTTCGTTGAAAGAGCGACATACAACGCTCGGCGAGTCGGATGGGCAAGGGCAGTTGTTACTGGGTCTGCTCGAACTCGTGCCATCTCCTCACCGTTTGGGCATAACCACCCCTTAGGTTTGAAGATGCCGCGTAAAGTGGCCAAATTGGCAACTCATGCCGATGTATATTTTAATTTGAGCAAGGCAAATGCTTCTTTGGTATCTCTCCATAATGAAACAAAAATGGCGGACAAGAGGGCGAACGTTCCCTCACTACCCGCAAGACGCGCACCGTTCAAAATAACGAGTATCACCGATGCTTCATGAATCAAAACTCCCACCCAAAGTTCGTCATAGAGTTGCAATATGACTGCTGCAACCAATGAAAGTGTTATTCCAATAGAGATGAAAAAATTCCCCATAAGGATTCTTTGCGCTCTACGTGCTAAGTCAACAAGGTCAGTGAGCATGAGGGGGTTATCGCTTGGGATGAGTACATCTGCTGCTTCAAGGTTGACCGTTTCTCCAGTCCCAACCGCTACGCCAACATCGGCAAGTGCAAGTGCTGCGGCATCATTGAAACCATCGCCAACCATCATTGTAATGTGGGTCTTTGAACGGTTTTTGACCCATTGTACTTTCTGTTCAGGAGAAAAACCGCCATGCGCAGATGATTCTGGCAATCCAACGCTCTTTGCAAAGGCAGAAACCGCAGCTTGGTTGTCTCCTGAAAGGATTTCAACATTGATTGAACGCTTTTGCAATCCTGCAATTAATTCTTTACTTCCTGCATGTGTATCATCGTGTATGAAGGTGAACAAAGCAATTCCTTCTGTATCTCGAACCAAGAGGCTGGCCCCATGGCCTTTACTTTCTGCAACCTTGTACGCTTCTTGAAGTTCCTTAGGAACCGAAACTTTGAGTGCTTTAGCACGATCAAAACGAATAAACATCACTTCCTTTCCACCGACCATCCCTTTGACTCCAGCTTCGATATCTGAGAGTGCTGTAACTTGCGATGGAGGCACTTTCTGTTGATGCAAGTATTCCATAACTGAGAGGGCATAAGGGTGGGAGGAACGGGATTCAAGGCCACCGGCTAACTTGAGTGCTGCTGATTTTTGCCGCCCTTTGGCGATAACGACTTCACCCACTCTCGGTTTTCCAGAAGTCAAGGTCCCCGTCTTATCGAGTAAGATATGATTGACCTTTGAGAGACGTTCGATTACATCACCTCCCCGTGCGATTGCTCCAAAGTGAGCCGAACGGGAAAGCGCTGCTGCATGAGGGACAGGTGTAGCAAGTAACAAAGCACAAGGACAGGCAACAACCCAAATCAACAAAATGACTTTCCAATCATTCGGGAATAAGAAATACCAAACTGCGATTGCTCCAGTCAATACTATTGGAACCCATATCGCAGTAAAGAGTTCAATGCTGCTCTGTAAACGTGGCGGTTCTTCGCGGAAAGTATGAACTGCGTCAATTAATCCTGACAAACGAGTATCGTCTCCAACGGCAGTCACTTCGACAACAACAGGTCCGCGTGCCAAAACAAGTCCTGCTTGGATTTCATCTCCTTCTGAAACTTCAACAGGAACCGATTCGCCAGTCAAAGGAGCTTTGTCTAACGAGCCATGGCCATCGAGAATCTTTCCGTCAGCAGGAATTAATTCTCCGCTTCGGATTTCGATGGTATCCCCAATTTTAATCAATTCAATAGGAACCGTTTCATGTTCTGCATTTGGGTCGGGAAGTGCACAGCCATCTGCACCAATAAGTGGGGTGGAAGATGCCATTTGAAGAGAAAAACCGAGCATGTTGTTGGAATCGATTTTCTTCGGTTGATTTCCTGACACTCTTCGTGCAGTTCTTGGAAGGCGATCGAGTCCTCCTTGCATTGCTTTGCGAGCTTTCACCAATGCATCGCCCTCAAGGTGTGCTGTGAATGCAACAAGTATAGCAACAACTAATGCTTCTTCCCACATTCCTAAAATCGCTGCACCAATCACTGCTAAACTGGTCAAGACTTGGAAGCCCATCTGTCGGTTGACAAGTGAGGCAAACGCTTCTTTGAACATTTGACTGCCACCTATTAACAATCCAGGTAACGCAATCACGCCAAGCAAAATATCTGACCAACCGAGGATTTCACCGAGGATGACAAGCGCGAGCAATGGCAAAGCGATGCCTCCGCCGATTAACCGCCATTGGTCAGGGCGGATTCGAGTCGAAGTGGCGGGTGTAAGTCGAACCTCTGTTCCTGTGATGTGTTCAAGTGCCGCATTGCGCTTGTCAAACAGCTCAGGAGAAGCATCGGGTACAAGTTGGAGGATGACTCGATCATCGTCTCTCACCTCAACATCAAGTACACCAGGTTGTTGACGGAATAACTTGGCTAATTTACTGCGTCCGAGACCGTTTCTCGTTGCAACGGCTGAAGCTTTGACACCAGAGAGTTCGTTATGTTCAACATCTGGTGCATGACCCAACGAACGAAGAACAGAGGAAACTTCGGCAAGATGGCCATATTGTAAATCGACCTTCAAGCGAACCGTGCCAGCAGTGGCTGAAACCTGAACGTCATTGGCTTGATGTAATGTGTCCAAGGCACGTGTGGCTTTGCTAGCGCAATCCGGACAATCCATTCCGAGCAAGGGCCAACTCAATTCATAGGTACCTGTCGCCTGCTCGGCCATAGCGCCATCAAGAATCTCTGCATCAAGAAGAACTTGAGGAGGGGCTTTGGCCTTTTTTTTCGGCTTTTTGACACGCTGTTTCTGTGCTGGTTTTTTCACAGATTTGGGAACCTTAACCTCTATTTCGTCATCAAGCGAAAGAAAAACTTCCTCATCGTTACTCGTTGACATGAAGTAGCCTCGCGGCCCCTCCCAATAACCCCTCCCACTTCGGAAGTACAAATGCTGATGAGTCTTGAGCAGAATATTGATGACAGACTCATGTTTGGCACAGAGTATGCAGTGGCTTCCCAAGGGTTGGTTTCCAAAGTTTGTCGCTGTTGATATTGACGGCACCCTCACCGATGAAGAGAAACGGCTCAATACGCGTGCATTGAATTCGTTAGAACGTTTGGAGAAAGCAGGAATTCCAGTGGTTCTGGCAACCGGAAATGTTCGTGCTATTACCTATGGATTGTGGCGGTTCCTCAAACTCTCTGGGCCAATATGCTGTGAAAATGGTGGGGTTCTTTGGCATCCGAGTTTCGACGAACCCATTCTACAAGCCGACGGTGCTGAAGCAAAGCGTGCTGCTGAATGGCTCGATTCCGTTATGCATCTCAAAGAAGGTTCGAAAGGTATTGAATCAAATCAATGGAGGGAAAGTGAATGGTGTCTTTACCCTGGAGAAGATTTAGAACAAATACGAACACATCTTGCTGACAGTGAGTGGCCACACCTCTCTGCTCTTCGAACTGGATTTGCAATTCACTTGATGGAACCACACCTTACAAAAGGAAGTGGGCTGGAAATTCTACTTGAGCGCATGGGCTGGTCAAAAGAAGATATGTTGTGTGTGGGGGATGCTCCAAATGACTTGCCAATGTTCGAACTTGCCCATTGGTCTGTAGCAGTAAAAGGGGCATTTGATGAAGTTTCTCAAGCGGCTGATGTTCGTTCGCCGCACTATCATGGAGATACATTTGAACCGCTTGTCGAAGCAATTCTCGAAGCGAAGATGTCCTTTGATTGAGTGTATTTGACTGATTCTTCACAAGCCTTGTATCTGTGTGTGTGGATTTAATATCATCGACAATACTAGCAACTTCATGGTCGTTCAGCAAGAGGGGCAAACTCTTGAAAAATTGGGCAATCGATTCAAGGCTCCACGTAGCGGGCCAATAAGCGGTTTGATATCGCTGATGTCAAACTCAAAAATTATCGCTCGTTGCCGGCGTACAATCACCTCTTTCTTTCCATTTCTTAAATTGAGAAGTGATGTGAAGAATGTCGTCTACATGAATTGGATGGTTGAAGTGGAAAAGGTTCGGCACTTGGTCCCGAAAGGACTTGAATTATGGAAGCACAATGGTTTGACGCCGTTCACAATTCTCACTTACCGGCATGGAAGTTTCGGCCCTTCTTTTCTTGGACCTTTTCGCCGATTGTTTCTCTCACCGCTTCAAAGCAACTGGCGACTCTACCTCAAATCACCACCGCCACAGGTGCCTCAAGTGTCGACTGTGCTGTTTCTGAAAAACAGTATGAACAGCCATCTTTATGCCCTTGGAACTCGAGTTTTTTCGGACGTATTGGCCACACATTTACCTCGGAAATTTGTTCATCAAAAAAAAGAAGAAGGATTTGAGACCGAAATATTTCCCGGTAAAGGAAGTGCTCCTGAATTGAAATGCCTCACTCGATACTCCGATGAAAAGCACATGGGTGTTGCTTTTTCTGAGGCTTTTGAATCGTGGAATACAGCCATTGAATTCCTTGCCTTCCAAGATGCTGCGATTTCCTATACCGACCGAGATTCTGTTTTTGCATTCTCCGAGATTGTATTGCCTATTGATATCTCAACGGTTCAATCGCTTGAGGTACAATCGGAAGGGTTTCGATGCCCAATGCTTGAGAGTTTTTCTGCGAACGCAGAACCCTTTTGTTTTGTTATCCCTAAGGTTCGATTCCTTGCAACATCTGAACAATTGATTACCTTGGATGAAGGAAAATCCTCTAAACTGCAATAGTCAAAAACTCCTCGTAAGATATTGAAAAGGCAGTGCCGGGGGCAGGATTCGAACCTGCGAAGCTTTACGCAGAGGATCTTGAGTCCACCCCCTTTGACCGCTCGGGAACCCCGGCTTCTTGTTGAGCGTAGGACCCCCTGTTTTTGACTATTCCTCTTGAGTCAAGTCAATCAAATCCTTCGGACGAGGCGGCGGCGTAGTTCGATGGTCCATTGCTTGATGTACTTGATTTGAAGTGAATTCATTGATTTTTTCTCGACGGCGAAGAATTGATGCAATGAATATACCTGATGACAAGAGGAATATGAGGCCTGCAAAGCCAAGGGTTGTTGCCGATTGGCCGTCTTGAGGCTGATAGATTTGAACATCTGCAACAGGAACAGGAACATTTCCAGTGAAATTAACAATCTTCACTGTAATTCCTAAACGACCGGTCTGCCATGCCTCAACCTCCCATTCATAATCAACCCAAGAACCACCTTCGATTGTACTGGAGTTCGATGCCAAAAGCCGTCCAAGGTCATCATAACACTCAACGGTCATATTACCCGAGAGAATTCCAACATTGGATACTCGAACAAAGATAGAGAGTTGTTCACCAAGCACTGGCCGATAGGGTGTGACAATAATATCTTCAAATTGTGGTTCAAAGGCAATCCATTGGAATTGTGGAGTCAAAGGCAGTTGTTCAGTACCAAATCCTGAAATCGCTCTACCTGACATGTCAAAGCCACTGAACCAAACGACCAATTGGTCGTTCTTGAGAAGTAAAGATTCGTTGGAAGGTTGAAGGTTTACTCTCGATGAAAAGGTGTATGTCGGAGTTGTTCCACTCAAATATTCTATTGATGCTTCGCCTGCAGAGTTTTCAATTTTGATTCCTGCACGAGTGAAATACCAATGCATTCTTACAGAATTTTTGTCCACTCCAAGTTCATCGCTAACGATGACAATGATTTCTTGCTCATCAAAAGTATCAGAGTCAACCTGTGAAAGAATACCTGGCGGTATTGAAAGAAGTGGGTTGTCTTGGTCAAGTGTGATGTCATAAGAATGGAGGGAGACCAGATTAAAGATTCCAATGACCTCCACCGTCAAAGTAGCTTGACGGTGTTTGAGAATGGATGAATTTAGATGTAGCGACATAGAGATGTTTCCATTTGAAGAGAAACTCATATTCTGCAAAATTACACGTTCTCCATCGGAAAGAG
>MDSW01127781.1_pt1 | contig 10583 bp, 6 predicted proteins | sample 811171 | NCBI WGS metagenome assembly MDSW01 (sample SAMN05326641, study PRJNA326480) | marine metagenome | isolation source: seawater | place: Atlantic Ocean: North West | collected 2012 | reverse complement strand
TTATCAGATGTTGCGAATGCAGGAACATCTAGAACAAATTTAGGGGTTGCGATTGGGTCAGATGTTCTGGCGTATGACGCAAACCTACAGGGATTTGTAACGGCTCTTACCCTACCTACGTCCGACGGGACAAACGGGCAAGCGTTAGTTACAAATGGTAGCGGCACTATTTCTTTCGGTAGTGCAGGAATTGGAACAGGTAAGGCCATAGCTATGGCTATTGTTTTTGGGTAAAGGAGGCTAAGATATGGCTGCACCAAATATTGTAAATGTAAGCTCAATACTGGGTAAGACAGACCAGTATGCGCTTTCAACGACTTCACAGACTACAATTTTAAACAACGCAGCATCGAGCGATAATGTTTTGAAAGTGAACATGATCCAAGTTGCAAACGTAGATGGCACGAATGCTTGTGACATTACGATAGACGTACACAGCGCAGCATCAGGTGGCGGCACTGCATTCTCATTGATTTCTACTGCATCTGTAGCGGCTGACTCTTCACTGGTTGTGTTGGATAAGAACACAGCGATATACCTAGAAGAGAACATGTCTATTACTGCGACAGCAGGGACTGCTAACGATCTGGAAGTGATTATCAGTTACGAGCAAATAACTGACTAAGGAGAGTTGTTGTGAAGGTAATTGGCAACTTAACCAAAGACGCCATCATCAGGGCTGCGGTCAGTGAAGGTCTAACCATTGCTCAATCTGTTGGTTCTGGCGTTGTTTACGAACAAGCAAATGCGTCATCTACATCTGTAGTTTATGATACAGCTAATGACAAAATAGTTGTCGGTTATAGAGATGGTGGTGACTCTAATTATGGTAAAGCAGTGGTAGGAACTGTTTCTGGTGATAGTATAAGTTTTGGTTCGCCTGTTACTTTTTACAATACTTCAGCAATAAATAAACTCCAAACTGTTTTTGATACTAATGCAGGAAAAATAGTTTTTGCTTTTGAAGGTAACAGTGGTTACGGAATTGCTATTGTAGGGACGGTTAGCGGTACGTCTATAAGTTTTGGCAGCACCACTGATTTTCTTACGGCACAAGTGTCTAACATAGGTTTAGCTTATGACTCAACGAACAGCAAAGTAGTTGTTTGTTGTAGAAATGGCGGTAACTCAAACAGTGGTAATGCCAGAGTAGGAACTGTAAGTGGAACATCAATAAGTTTTGGCACCGATGTTACCTACAATAGCGGATCAAGCACCAATGAAAATCAAATAGTATATGACACAAACGCACAAAAAATGGTAGTTGCTTTTAGGGACATAGGCAATAGTAGTTATGGCACAGCTATAGTAGGCACTGTCTCAGGAACAGATATTAGCTTTGGCAGTGAAGTAGTTTTTAATAGTGCTAACTCAAATAATTTTGGTATATCTTATGATCCTATCGCTCAAAAAGTTTTAATTGCATATATGGATGAAGGCAATAATTATTATGGTACAGCGATAGTAGGGACTGTAAGTGGAACTTCTATTTCTTTTGGTAGCTCAGCCGTTTTTGCTGAGAATAATACGGCAAACAGTCAAATAGCTTATGATGCTAACGCTCAAAGACATGTTATTGTTTACAGAAATCAAACTACAAATCCATATTCAGGGTTTTTAATTCCAGCTACTGTAAGTGGAACCTCTGTATCTTTTGGAACCGCTACAAGTTTTACTTCTACGAGTTTTTCTGAACCAGATGTTGCATATGACCCAGATCAGAAAAAAGTTGTTCTTGCATATAGTGATGCAAACAACAGTTCTTATGGAACTGCTAGGGTGTTTACAACAGGTTACACCCAAGCCACAGGCGGCACGATAGCCGATGGTTCGGCTGTCATTGTAAATGCAAATGGGACGGTGAGTACGATTAGTCAATCGTCAGTATCTGAGAATTTGGGATCAGAAGTTGCCTTACCCGTAACTGGAAATGGTTCTAATAATTGGGCGATGCACATGGGAGGAACTTACGACAGCGTAAATGGTAAGGTTATAATCACCTATGTTGATTATTATCAAACCCAAAAAGGGTTTGCTTTAGTTGGAACTGTAAGTGGTTATACTGTTACATGGGGAACGCCTGTTGAGTTTGAAGCAGGTAGAACGCAATGGACATCTGCTGCGTTTGACAGCGTCAACGGTAAGGTCGTTATAAGCTATAAAGATATGGATAATAGTAATTACGGTAAAACCATTGTCGGCACTGTATCAGGTAACAGTATTTCATTTGGAACGCCTGTAGTATTTCAGTCAGCGGAATCTACTTACATAGACACTACTTACGATGCATCAGCAGGTGCAATTGTTGTGAATTATGCGGCAGCGTCAAGTGGTAAAGTTATTGCAGGAACTGTTAGTGGAACAAGTATAACTTTTGGTTCTGCTGTTCAGTTTGGAAATTCAGGTCTTTATGGTAGAGCCGTTTATCACCCAGAAGAAGAATGTACCATTATTGCTTGGAGAGACAGTTCCCCAACTCAAGGTGAGGCGAGAGCGTTAACTGTAAGCGGTACAACAATAACTTTAGGTACAGCAGTTGCATATCAGGCGGGAGGCCAAGCCAACCAAAACGATATCGCTTATGATGCAGACTCTAAGAAGATTGTCATTATTGCTCGTGACGAAGTTAATACGACATACGGTAGTTCATATGTAGGAACAGTAAGTGGCACAACACTTACCTTTGCATCACCTGTGACTTTCCAAACTGGTTCTATTGACTGGATGGGTATTGAAGGTTGGTACACTGGTGGTGTTGCAATGACCTACGACAACCAAGGTGACGGTGGCAGCACAAAGATAACCTTTAGGTTTGGAACTATTAGTGGAACCACGATAACGTGGGGATCAAAAACAAATTTGTATGACGGCACAGGTAACAACGGCTACACTGGGTGGGCTATGGATACAGCTAACAACAGATTAGTCATGACTTATAATGCTAATTACATCCCTAAATATAGAGTATATAATCCTGCTTATACTACTACTAGCCTCACCACAGAAAACTTTGTAGGGTTTATGGACGGTGCAGCATTAGATGGCACAAATGGCGAGATACTTTCTTCTTGCTCGATTGCAAGAAATCAAACAAGCTTAACTCCAGGGCAAACATACTTTGTGTCGCCCACCGATGGATCGTTAAGCACATCAGCAGGAAGTCCTTCCGTTACGGCGGGAACTGCTATATCCTCCACAGAAATAATAGTGAAAGGTTAGACAATGAAAACTATCGTGGAAACATCAACTAAGTTAAGCAAGTATCTACTTGCAGATGACGTAGTAATTACAGCGACATCAGAGAATATTACAGTAGGTGATCCTGCTCAGTTTATTATCGCTGATCTAAACAGTGGCAATGCTACTATTACTGAGAACGTGACCAACGCACCAGAAGATTGGGTAGGCAACAAGTATAAGTTAGATGGCACAACGTGGTCAGCTAACCCTGATTGGGTAGAGCCAGAAGAAGAAGAGTAGGACTCCACATGCGTATCATTGGTAACGATCCAAGCGTACCAAGACAGACACAAGAAGTCGCCAGTGGTACGCTGCCAAACGGTAGACCTGTTGTTGTAAATTCTAATGGGACTGTAAGTGTTGTTTCAGGTTCTGGATCTCCTTCATCAGTAGGATCACAAACTACTTTTGAATCTGGTGCTACTGAGCGAATGAGGTATGGGGCTGCTTTTGACGCTAACAACAATAGAGTCGTTTTTGTTTATAAGGACGATGCCAACAGTGATTATGGAACAGCCGTAGCAGGTACTGTAAGTGGCACGAGCATAACATTTGGAACGCCTGTTGTTTATTCTTCTATAAATACTGATCGTAATGCTGCTACATTTTGTGGTGGAAGTGTCAACAAAGTTTTGATTGCTTACTATAAAAACAACGTGGATACTACACATACAAGAGTAGTAAATACCAGTAGCAGTGATAACTCAATCACCTTGGGCAATGAATCAGGAATTACTGAAGTAGCAGGCGTAAATTATATGGATCTAACTTTTGATTCAAACGCAAATAAAGTTGTGTATTTTTATAAAGTCTCTAGTCAGGGTAAATACATGATGGGGAGTGTAGCAACTGATGGTGAAATTTCTTTAGGGTCAGAGGGTACTTTTACAACCAATAGCCCAAATTATCTTGCTTGTACTTTTGACAGTAATTTAAATAGAACTGTTGTTCTATTTACTGACGATAGTGATAATTCTAATTTAAAATGTCGTGTCGGCTCAACATCGGGTTCAACTTTAAGTTTTGGAAGTATAACATCCGTAGCGTCAGATAGGTCTAATGGAAACGGAATGACTTTTGATTCCAATAGCAACAAAGTTGTAATTGTTTACAGAGATATTGGAAATTCTTTTTACGGAACCGCTGTTGTAGGTACAATATCAGGAACTTCAATATCTTTTGGGACACCTGTAGTTTTTTCTCAAAACAATATTGGTAATGATACTGAAGGCCCAACAGTAGCTTTTGACAGCACAAACAACAAAATTGCCGTTGCATTTGAGCATAGCTCTGAATTGAAACTTATATCTGGAACTGTAAGCGGCACAAGCATAACTTTTGATTCTGAGCTTACAGTCGACACAGGTAATCCAGGCGAAATAATGAAATTAGTTTATGATGATAATGCCGACAAATTTGTTGTGGGTTATAGCAAGGTTACTACCAGAGCAGGCGTAGCTAACGTAGTTCAGATAGATACTCAATCTACTAACCTCACCTCAGAGAACTATATCGGAATGTCGAGGGGTGCGGTTATTTTTAATTCTGCTACAGAAGCAATTGGATCAGAAGCTGTTTTTGAATCTGCTACTACTTCTCTTATTTGTGCTGCATATGACTCAAATGAAAATAAAACAGTAATTGTTTATAGGGATCAAGGCAACTCAAACTATGGTACGGCTGTTGTTGCTACGGTTTCTGGAAATAGTATAAGCTACGGCACTCCTGTTGTTTTTGAGGCTGCAACGACAGGTCATACAAGTGTAGCATTTGACAGTAATTCAAATAAAATTGTAATCGCATATGCGGATACTGGAAACTCTAACTATGGCACAGCGATTGTTGGTACTGTTTCAGGAACAAGCATAAGTTTTGGCACTCCTGTTGTGTATAATGCAGGAACTACTGCATATAATAACGTTGTGTTTGACAGTAGTAGTAACAAAATTGTCATATTGTATCAGGATACTAGCAATTCTAGTCATGGTACTGCTATTGTAGGGACCGTAAGTGGAACCTCTATATCTTTTGGTTCTGAGACGGTATTTGAAAGTGCTGAAACTGCTTATATAAGTGCAGCCTTTGATAGCAACTCAAACAAAGTGGTTATTGCTTATCAAGATGTAGGAAATTCTTTTCACGGGACAGCAATTGTTGGAACAGTTAGTGGAACTTCCATTTCTTTTGGATCAGCCACAGTGTTTGAAAGCGCAGCGGTTTCTCTTGTTCAAGCGGGTTTTGACAGCACGAATAACAAAATAGTTGTTGGTTATTATGATGGAGGAAACTCATACTACGGAACTGCAATTGTTGGAACGGTTAGCGGCACAAGTATTAGCTTTGGCACAGCAGTAGTTTTTCAGTCTTCTCAATCCAATGTTTATTCAATTGTTCACGACAGCAATGCTCAAAAAACGGTGATCTTTTTTAGAGATCAAGCAAACAGTCAATTAGGAACAGTTATAGCGGGTACTGTATCTGGTACAAGTATAAGCTTTGACACTAAATTTGTTGTAAATAATGGTAGCACAGAAGGTCATACTCAAAATGCTGTTTTTGATAGCACTGCCAAAAAAATTGTCATTGCATATCGAGATGACGGAAATAGTAGTTATGGAACTGGTGTGGTTTATCAAACGGGTTTTGATAATACAATTAGAGGTCAAGTAGCAGATGGCGGTCACGCTTTAGTAGACACGCAAGGTGCGATATCCGATAATCAATCAGGGCTGACAGCAGGGCAGAGCTACTTTGTTCAGACAGATGGCACAATTGGCACAACGGCTGATGATCCTAGCGTCTTTGCAGGGACGGCTGTATCGGCAACTAAACTTATCGTGAAAGGGTAACTATGTTAAAGCGTATAGGGGCTGAAGAAGGTGGTGAGTTTAAAGCAATAGCCAGTGGCACATTGCCAAGTGGTAGGCCAGTAGTTGTGAACGCAAATGGAACTGTGAGTGTTGTAAGTCAGACGGCTGCGAGTGTTGGTACAGCAGTTGTTTATGAAAGCGGAACCACTGGTGAGCAAAAAGCTGCCTTTGATTCTACTAATAACAAAATTGTTATTAATTATAGGGACGTTGGAAATTCAAGCTATGGAACTGCTGTAGTAGGAACTGTAAGTGGTGATTCAATTTCTTTCGGCACACCTGTTGTTTTTGAAAGTTCAGCTACAGATTACAATGATATAGTTTTTGACAGTAGCACTGGTAAGGTTGTGGTTATATTTTCAACTTCGTCTACAGGACAAGCAAGGGTTGGAACTGTTAGTGGTACGTCAATTAGCTTTGGTGGTTCTGTAGTTTTTGACTCAGGGCAAGGAGTATACATGGCACTTGCATATGACAGCAGTAATAGTAAAGTTGTTGTCGGCTATGCAGGTACAAATAATTACCTTGAAACAAAAGTGGGTACGGTTAGTGGGACAAGTATTAGTTTCGGAACTGCTGTTGTAGCTTATTCTGCTTCTTTTGAAAATCTTTGCGCTACCTTTGACTCAAACTCAAATAAAGTAGTTTTTGCTTTTAAAAGAAATGCCACAGGGAGAGCCGTTGTAGGTACGGTTAGTGGAACTTCTGTTTCATATGGTTCCTCTGTTGTTTATGAAAGTTCTAGTGCAACAATCTTACAAGACGCAACATTTGATACAACAAACAATAAAGTTGTGATTGCATATAGAGCTTCATCAGCAAGTGATGCAGGAAGGGCTGTTGTCGGCACAGTATCTGGAACAGACATAACTTTTGGAACTGCTGTGCAATTTACCGCTACAAGCTCAGAGCAATTAGGGGTTACTTTTGATAGCAGTGTAGGTAAAGTAATAATTGCTTATGATGATGGAGGCACAAGTAAAGGAACTGTTGTAAGCGGCACAGTATCGGGAACATCAATTACTTTTGATTCCGCACTTGTGTATGAAGATGCAAGTGTAGAGAAAGTTACGGCTGTTTTTGACAGTAATGCTAATAAAACAGTTATAGCATATAAGGATGCAGGTAACTCAAACTACGGAACAGGTATTGTTTTCAGCCCTCTTTCAAACAACCTCACCTCAGAAAACTACATTGGTATGTCGAGGGGCGTGGCTGTGCAGACAGGATCGGCTGATTCTGTAGGGTCAGAAACTCAATTTATTAATCAAATGGGAAATGAGATTTCTGCTGCTGTTTATGATCCAGATAGCAGTAAGGTTATTCTTGCATATTCTGACCAAGACAACAGTGTTCGTGGCACAGCCATTGTTGGCACAGTTTCTGGAACGTCAATTAGTTTTGGAACTCCTGCTGTCTATAATTCAGCCGAAACCACTCATATTGGAATTACATACGATACCGCAAATGACAAAGTAGTTATTGTCTACAGAGATGGTGCAGGAAACAATAACTATGGAAATGCAATTGTTGGCACAGTTTCTGGGACTTCTATTAGTTTTGGATCTGCTGCTGTTTATAATAGCGCAACTTCTCAGCGTAATGAGGCGGCATTTGATGCAAACACAGGTAAAGTAGTAATTGCTTTTTTAGATGCAGATGGCTCTGTTGATGCAAGAGTGGCTACTGTCTCTGGCACTAGCATTTCCTTTGGTACGGCTGTTCAAGTAGCCGCTAGTGGTGCTTATATAAAAACAGTTTATGACAGCAACACTAATAAAGTTGTAGTCCTCTATAGAGGTACTTCTAATTATGGAACCGCAAGTGTAGGTACGGTCAGTGGCACGGATATTAGTTTTGGTACGCCTGTTGTTTTTCATAGTGCTACAACATCAGATATTGAGGTTGCATTTGATAGCACAAATAATAAAATTGTAATTGGTTACAAAGATGGTGCAGATGGTGACAAGGGTAACTGTGTTGTTGGAACCGTAAGCGGTACATCAATTAGCTTTGGTAGTGAAGCTACATTCCATAACGCAAGCACACCTGGTATAGATGGAGTTATATACAATAGTAATCAAAATAAAGTATTTTTCTTTTATACAAGTGGAAGCAATTTAGGTAGGGTTGTCTCAGGCACAGTTTCGGGGACAACAGTAGGCAGCTTTGGTAGTGAATTTACATATCATAATGCATCTACAAATGTTCCATTTCAGGTATATGACGTTGCATCTACTAACATAGTCGCTGCTTACAGAGATGGTGGAGATAGTAATAAAGGTAAAGCTGTCGTTTTCAAGCCAGATAATATTGTAACCACCAGAGGTCAAGTAACCAACGGTCAAAATGCATCAGTAGATGTCATAGGCTCTGTGTCAACAAATCAAATTGGTCTTACCGCAGGACAACAATACTTTGTACAGAATGACGGAACGATAAGCACAACAGCGGATAGCCCAAGTGTACTGGCAGGGACTGCTATTTCTGCAACCGAACTCGTAGTAAAAACATAGGTGATGAATGCCACTAACCAAACTTCAGTTCCGCCCAGGTGTCAATCGAGAGACTACCTCTTACACCAATGAAGGCGGTTGGTTTGATGTAGACAAAGTACGCTTTCGCTTTGGTATGCCTGAGAAGATTGGTGGTTGGGAGAAGTTTAGTACATCCTCATATCTTGGCACCGCAAGAGCTATGCACCCTTGGGTGGCTTTAGATAACAGCCGACTTATTGGTATTGGTACTTCTCTAAAATACTACATCAACCAAGACGGTGGTGCTTACAATGATATTACGCCCATAAGAAACACAACAGCGGCGGGGGACGTGACTTTTTCCGCGACCAACGGCTCTTCGACCATTACCGTAACAGATACAAACCATGGCGCAGTTGTAAATGATTTTGTTACATTTAGCGGTGCCGCAAGTCTTGGTGGCAACATTACAGCAGCCGTTCTTAACCAAGAATATTATGTGACACAGGTTGTAAATGCGGACAGTTATAAGATCATAGCTAGAGCCGCAGGAACTTCCATACGAGATATTACCGTAAATGGTGCTTTATCTCCAAGCCAAGTCAACGCAAACTCTTCTGACTCCGGCAATGGGGGTAGCTCTACTGTAGGCGCATATCAAGTAAGTGTTGGACTTGATACAACGGCCACAGGAGCGGGTTGGGGTGTAGGTACTTGGGGCCGTAATGGTTGGGGCCAAGCTGCTACCACACCTATTGTTACAAATACCTTGCGTATCTGGTCACACGATAACTTTGGTGAAGACTTACTTATCAACGTGCGCAATGGCGGCATTTACTATTGGGACAAAACGGGTGGTTTTAATACAAGAGCCGTCAGCTTGGACTCGCTTGCCGGATCTACAAAAGCACCAACTATTGCAAAACAAATTCTTGTCTCTGACAGAGATAGGCACATAATTGCTTTTGGTTGTGATCCAGAAGCTAACGCAGGAGTGCAAGATCCGCTTGTCATACGTTTTTCGTCACAAGAAAGCTTGACCGATTGGGAATCTACCGCAACTAATACCGCAGGGGAATTAAGGCTTGGATCTGGCTCTGAGATTGTCACTGCCGTTGAAACAAGACAGCAAATACTCGTATACACTGACGAATCCTTGTATGCCATGCAGTTTTTAGGACCACCCTTTACTTTTGGTGTAAACCTTGTTTCAGAAAACATAACCACTATGGGGCCACTTTCTGCGGTTGCCGTAGAAGACAATGTGTTTTGGATGGGGCTGAAAGAGTTTTATGTCTACGGTGGTACTGTGCAGAGACTACCATGCTCCGTCAGAGATTTTGTGTTTGATGATTTTAATCTTTTACAACGGGAAAAGGTTGTAGCTGCGACCAACACGGCGTTTTCAGAGGTTTGGTGGTTCTATCCATCCGCAGAAAGCGATACCAATGACAGGTATGTAGTTTACAATTATGAACAACAGGTTTGGTATTATGGCGCACTTGCAAGAAGTTATTGGATGGATCGTGGTATCTTCGACAACCCTATTGCAGCAGGGCCAAACAACTATCTCTACACTCAAGAATCTGGATTTGATGACGATGGGTCTGCACTTACTGCATATATTGAATCAAGCCAAATGGACATTGGAGACGGAGAGCAGTTTTCTTTTATCCGTCGCATGATACCAGATCTCACGTTCCGCGGATCTACTGCGGGCAGTCCCTCTGCAAATATTACAGTAAAAACAAGAAATTTCCCCGGGGGCAACTACTTACAGTCCACTTCCAGTGCTGTAACAAAATCGGCATCCGTTCCTGTCGAGCAGTTTACGGATCAGGTGCATCTACGCTTGCGAGGTAGAAGTTTTGCAGTCAGGGTGGAGTCAACAGCAACAGGTGTTGGATGGCGGCTTGGCTCTCCACGTTTGGACATACGGCCTGATGGGAGGAGATAGTGTCAAGAAACCTGATCTTACCCTTCTTTGCTGTACCTC
>MDSW01062660.1_pt1 | contig 10584 bp, 9 predicted proteins | sample 811171 | NCBI WGS metagenome assembly MDSW01 (sample SAMN05326641, study PRJNA326480) | marine metagenome | isolation source: seawater | place: Atlantic Ocean: North West | collected 2012 | reverse complement strand
TTTCACGAAGAGCCGGCGTTCCGGTGATGTTGGAGTATTCTCGCCGAGAAGATTGGCTTGGTGTTCATGGTCGCTGGCCAACGGTGCAAAACTATAAAATAGGCGTTAAAGAAGATGGAACTGTGACTGCGATGGAACTTCGTGGATACAGTGGAATGGGCCCTTATCGTAAAAACTCTGGTGGAATTAGCGGCATGGATGCTTATGGCTGCCCAAATCGCTATCGGGAAATTCATCCTGTTTATACTAATCGAACGACGTCTGGAAATTTTCGAGCACCATCGGAACCGCATGGTTTTTATGGTGTAGAAAATATGATGGATGAAGTGGCTTATCAGATTGGTATGGACCCAGTTGAGTTTACAAAAATAAATATGCGTCGCCCCACCGAAGAGCAACAGTTTACAAACTATTCATTGGAAGAAGTTATAGATGACGGTGTTGAGCGCTTTAATTGGCAGGCGCGACGCAAAGTTGTACCTGGCTCAGATGATGGGCCAATTAAGCGTGGAGCCGGATTCTCTTTTATGATGTTTAGAGCCGGTGTCGGAACATCCAGCGCAATTGTTCGTGTGAATGCTCGTGAAGAATACACACTTTATGTCGGTGTTACCGACATTGGCCCAGGGGCCAAGACCACTATGGGAATGATTGCCGCAGAGGCTTTAAATGTGCCTTTGAGTCAGGTGGAGGTAGTTTGGGGTGATACCGACCGCTGTCCATATTCTGTAGGTGAGTCAGGCAGCCGAACTACGATCATGACAGGTATAGCGGTAGTGGAAGCTGTGCAAGATCTCCAACGCCAGATTGCTGACAAAGGTATGCCGTCAGGTAGTGATGTGTTAATCGCGTCTGCTTCTCCAACACCGACCACCGATGGGAAGACCAGACAATGTTTTGGTGCACACTTCGTGGAAGTCGAAGTAGATACCCGCGTCGGTAGTACGCGAATTTTAAAATATACCGCTGTCCATGAATCTGGACGAATAATTAATCCGACAACAGCGCGAGATCAAATTCGCGGTGCAACACTCCAGGGCATAGGCCAGGCACTCCATGAGAACTTGCTTTATGACCCCAAAACTGGTCAGCCCTTAACGCCGGGTTATTACCGAGGTCGCCATCTAACTCACAAAGATATTCCAGATATCGATGTGCACTTTATTGAAGTGGATGATGGATACGGACCTTTTGGTGCCAAGACAGCAGGTGAGTCGGGCATCATCCTAGCACCTGCTGCGGTAGCAAACGCAGTAGCAAATGCGACTGGCAAGCGCATGACGTCTTTGCCAATAACGCGAGATAAGATTCTAGGAGCAATGGCATGAAATCACTGACGAATATCAATGCGACTAGTTTTAATCAAGCGGTAGCGGCAGCACAGCAAGCTAGCGAACAGGGGCAGTCCGTCGCTTTTTCTGGCGGTGGCACCGATCTTCTGCAACAGGTCAAAGACGGCACCGATGCTGCCGATGTCATTATCAATCTGCGCAGTGTGCCTGATGGTCGTATTATCGAGTCAAATGGTGCTGGTGTGTCTATTGGTGGCTTAGTCACTCTGACTGAAGTTTCAGAAGATCCTTTAGTAATCGCAGGTTTAGCCGCAGTTGCTCAAGCAGCCGGTTCGGTTGGTACTCCTCAGATTCGAAACGTTGGCACCTTGGCAGGGAATGTTACTCAACGCCCATGGTGCTGGTACTATCGAAATGGCTTTAATTGTTTTAAAGCTGGTGGCGAAGAATGCTTTTCTGTTAATGGTGAGAATGGTCAGCATGCTATTTTTGGTGGTGGTCCTTCTTACATAGTACACCCTTCAGATGTTGCGCCGGCGCTAGTCGCATTTGATGCGGTATTTCAGGTAACAGGTCCCAATGGAGATCGTGAAGTATCGGCTGAAGATTTTTTTCTGCTGCCTATTACTAACCCAGTGCGGGAGAATTCTCTGGCAGAAAATGAACTACTAACAGGTGTACGTATCCCCAATGTTTCTGCCAATACGGTGAGCACCTATCACAAAGTCATGGATCGAGAGGCTTGGACTCATGCTGAAATTGGTGTGGCTACTGTAATTCAAAGAGACGGCAATTCGGTGCAAGATGCAAAAGTCGTTCTCGCTGGCGTGGCGCCAATTCCCTGGCGAGTGCAAGCTGTGGAAGATTTTCTTACCGGCAAACAAATTAGTGCAGCGGTGGCACAAGAAGCAGGTGAAATTGGTATTCAAGATTCACAGCCTCTGTCCAATAATGCACATAAGTTGCCGATGACGAGTGCAGCAATTGAGCGAGCGATATTGAGTTTGGCCGCTGGCTAAATTCATGCATCCTAAATGAAGCGGCGCGATTTTTTACTACTGCGAACTGAAGGCAACGAACGCGTCGCTCATTTGTCCTGTGAAAAATTATTTATGCATTATCAGGACCTTAATGCTGGATTTCAGCAGGGGAATAAGGAAGAAGGGATACCTGATGACGCTGATTGGTGGGCGGGTGAGCCATCTCTGCATATACGCAGAAGCGATCCGGAAACTTTCTTTCGCGGTGTGCTGGATGATCTCAAAGAAGTAAATGCTATCCAGGTCCAAGATATGGAATGGCTCGCTCAGGGTGAATTCCGGGTTAGAGTAGAAACATTGCTCACTGCCTTTAAAGCACGAGGCGGGGAAGTTAAGTACAAAAACAACAAGGAAACAAAAGTTTCGGTTGTTTGATAAAACCAGGAAGTGATTGAAAAGCGCACATCGACGTTAAGAACGGATATTGCTAACAAATCAGCTTACTAACGATTAACGAAACAAGCGGAATTATCTTGAGGTAGGAATCAATCATGGAAACTATCAATAAAGTTACACAATCTTGTCTGGTTATTCTGTCATCATCAATTTTACTCACAGCATGTGGCGATAGCTCGCAACCAGCTGAAACAGCGTCCATTGAGAGTACTGCACGAGTAGCAAGTAATGTGTCCGCAGCTGATGTTGCAGTTGATGATGGCATCCGGACGCAGGTTGAATCAGCTTTAGCAAGTGCGGCCGATCTTCCCGGTGGATTCACCGTTGAAGTTAACGAAGGTATTGTGTTGATTAGCGGTTCCATGGCTTGTGAAGATTGTGGTGGCCTCCGAACCCCAGGTAATATTGGTACTGTCCAGCAAAGCCTGGGTGGTGTAGTACGTGCGGTTCCAGGCGTCATGCGAGTAGATTTCGACCTTTCCTATCCATCTAATTAGTCTCTCAATCTATCCTTAGAGTGCCTAACTAATGAAGTTTGTTCAGATACGAGCGCGTGCGGAAAAGCGAAAGGGAGTTGTAGGACTAAAAAAACTCTTACCAAAGAACTTAGCACCTAAAAAGTTAGAATTCCTCGGTGATGGTCGCTATTTGGCCATGATGACGAAGGTTGTCAATCAAGCTGGATTCAGTTGGAAAGTGATTGAAAATAAATGGCCAGAGTTTGAAGAAGCTTTTTTTAAATTTGACCCTAACAAACTGGGCTTACTATCACCGGAGCAATGGGAGGCCTACACGGCTGATCGTAGAGTTGTTCGCAATTGGCAAAAAATTAGAGCCCTTCGAGAAAATGTGTTTTTTATACAAGAAACTGTTCGAGAGTTTGGTAGTTTCGGAAAATTTATGGCGAACTGGCCCGCTACCAACCAGATTGGATTGATGGATTATTTGAAAAGAAACGGCTCCCGCCTAGGTGGAAATTCTGGGATGTACTTTTTGCGCAGGGTTGGCAAAGATGGTTTTATTCTGTCTAAAGACGTAGTTGTCACATTGAAGAGTGCTGGGCTTGATATAGCTGAGCGTCCCACTAGTCAACGAGATTTAAAAAAAGTACAGGATCAATTCAACGAGTGGCATGAGGAAACAAAACTGCCCTTTAGTCACTTGAGTCGAATAGCGGCATGTTCAGTGGGTGAGAATTTTCTGTAAATAGGCACTCGCTGAGGAATGTAAATTAGTCATGTATGCTAGAGCTCTATCTCGGTTAAACAAAACGACTTCACTGCGAAAACAAATCCTTTATCCGGTGCTTTTTTCCTTAGTCGCCACGGGGTTTATTCTCGGTCTAACTTATCTTCTGAATCCTAATACGGTTCTCGACATAAATGATTCTGAAAGTATAGAAACTGCACCTTGGGTTGTAGCGATTTTTTTAGGCCCACCTATTGAAACTTTTCTATTTCAAACGCTTTTATTATTGGTAGTAAAACGCATTACAGAATTGTGGGGGCAAGCAGACAATTGGTTCCCTGCATTTTTAGTGACTTCTATTGTTTTCGCAACCGCTCATGGAGTTATGGAAAGTTCATTGTATTTGGCATTTATTAATACTTTGACGCGAGCGCCTTTAGCGATTGCCTTGGCGTTACTTGCTATATCCCAAAGAACCCAGAAAAGGGGTAGGCCGTTTCTCACAGTTACCCTGGCTCATGGTTTTTATAATTTAATGGTCTTTTTCCTGGTTATAAGCTTAAATTTATTGTTGCTAGCTTAGATCAATATGCGGAATACAATAATCAGCAGTAATTAACTGCCAAGAATCTAAATTATGATTTCACGCCCTCTAATCATTTTGCTATTTGCGCTTATGAGCAATCTATTATTGGCTCAAGCCGACCCTTATATCTACGTGCTAGGAGTTGTGCAAGATGCTGGGTATCCCCAAGCTGGATGTTACCAGGCACATTGTTTGCCGGCTTGGGAAAACGCCGAGCTGCGCCGAGGTGCTACCTCGATAGCTGCGGTTGATCCGGTGGCGAATAGCAAGTATCTATTTGAAGCGACGCCGCATCTGCCAGAGCAACTCTATAATTTGGAGAGGGTCGCTCCCGATAAGCGTTATTCACTTGAGGGCATCTTCCTTACCCATGCTCACATAGGCCACTACACTGGCTTGATGTTTTTTGGTTTCGAGTCTATGAATGCCGACAATTTGCCCGTTTATGTTATGCCTAGAATGAAAGAATACCTCAGTACTAATGGCCCATGGAGTCAGTTAGTTACCATGAATAATATTGTCTTGCGGGAACTGAAAGATCAGCAGTCGGTTAAACTTAGTAATGTAACCGTCACCCCAATGCTTGTTCCTCACAGAGATGAGTTTTCAGAAACCGTGGGCTATCAAATAAGCGGACCTAATAAAACTGCGCTATTTATCCCTGACATCAATAAGTGGGAGATTTGGGATCGCAGCATTATTGAAGAGATACGCGCAGTGGACTATGCCTTGGTTGACGCGACGTTTTTCGATGGCAACGAACTACCGGGCAGAAACATCGCCGATATTCCGCACCCTTTTGTCGTCGAAAGCATGGAAATGTTTGAAGAATTGGCAGCAGGGGATAAAGCGAAAGTTTGGTTTATTCATCTCAACCACAGCAACCCATTGTTAAATCGAGAAAGTGAAGCTTATAAGCGGGTTACTGCTCAAGGTTTTAATGTGGCGCGAGAGGGGGATCGTCTCCCCCTCTAAGTTTCAAAATCTACGAGACTCTAATCAATAATAGCCTGCTGAATAGCGTTTTCGAAATCATACTGAGTTCGCCCGTGCGGTTGCTGTAGTAAAAGGACACCGGTTAAAGCTTCTTCTGGGTCCGTCCATGTTCTAGTGCCGAATGCGCCCATCCAACCAAATGCGCCAGCACTGCGACGCGCGCCAGCGGCGACAGGATCTTCTGTAACATAAACTGTATAGCCAAACCCCAGTCCGTCCTGAACGCGACCGATACCGTTGTATAGGCCGCCAGCCTGATCGCTGCTCATCATCTCGATGGTGCGAGGGCTAAGTAGGCGGTTGCCAAATAGCTCTCCACCATTAACCAGCATCTGTTCAAATTTAAGGTAATCCTCTGCAGTGCTGTTAAGCCCTGCAGAAGCCGAAAAATAATTAGTGGTGCGATCGAAAAATGGAGACATATCACGACCATGTATAGCGACTCGCCGATCGCTGTATTCTTCTGGCACATTAAACCAAGTGTTGTTCATATCTAAGGGTTCAAATATGCGGTCTTGTAGGAATTCATCAAAGGGTTGCTCGGACACAATTTCTATTATACGTGCGACAACATCTAAACCGACTAAACCGCTATAACTCCACCGCTCACCCGGTTGGAAATCTAAAGCCCCAGAGGCATAACGGGACATTTCAGTTTCTAAGGTTCTATCTGATGGTAGTGGGAATGGTGCTTGTATTCCTGAGAGAGTTCCAAGTCCTCCCGTACCCAACCCTGATGTATGAGTAAGTAGGTCATGGATAGTGATTTCCCGTTTCGCCGGGACTAAGCGATGCTCAGGAATATTTGTTCGGTCTACTCGTCGAGGGCTAATGTTTTCGTCAATCGAGTCTTTAAGTACCGCTACTTGTAGGTCTGCGAATTCCGGTAAGTACATGGACACAGGGTCTTCAGGGCGAATCAGACCTTCTTCGATCATCATCATTGCGGCAACGCCGAGTACTGGTTTGCTGGAACTCATCATGATGAAGATGGAATCTTCTTGCATAGGCCTTTCGTTCTCAACATCCATTAATCCATGAGCTTTAAAATGTACAAGCTTGCCATGGCGAGCTACGGCAGTTACGGCGCCCTGGATATCTCCAGCCTCGATATGCCTTTGCATCACGGTATTAATTTGTTCAAGTCGTACTGATGACATACCAACTTCTTCGGGAGAAGAAGCCCATGGAATTTCTGCAGCACTTACTATCTGCGAGAGCAGTAAGCCAGCACTGGAAATGACGATTAATGCAATTTTTTTCATCGAAAATTCCTCTTCGTTTATAGCTTTTTATTGTTATTAGCAGTGTTTAGTCTGTGAAAAAGTCACCACCTTTATACCATAACAATAAAACTGTAGCTTTGTTCTCGTAATATTTGAAACAGCTCGGCTTGCCAGAGAGACAGTTTAGCGTTTTGTGTGTCTTCACCTAATATGAGTAAGCGATAGCTTATAGCCGCCAAACTAAAGCACAAAAAAATTTTTCACCCTCAAGCGCTCACTGCACGCTGGTTTGCCACAGTTGATGTGGTAGCATAAGTGCCAATTATTTGTGAATCGTTACGCTATTCTGTTACAGAAATAAAAAAGGAAACCTCATGCTAAAACGACTTAATTATATAGTATCTTGCTGTGGTTTATTTGCCGTAACTTGTGCAAACTTGCATGTCGCTGCGCAAGACGTTGCTGAGCTAGTTGACCATCGCTATGCTGATAATGAGGGTGTGGAGATTCACTATGCTGTTATGGGTGATGGACCCTTAATGGTCATGATCCATGGTTTCCCAGATTATTGGTACACCTGGCGCTATCAAATGAAGGCCTTGGCTGATGACTATACTTTGGCGGCGCTAGATACTCGAGGTTATAACCTGAGCGATCAGCCAAGCGGTGTAGAAAGCTATGATCTTCAAGTGCTTATAAATGATGTAGCCTCTGTCATTAGAGCGGAAGGCAAAGAAAGCGCAATTATCGTAGGCCATGACTGGGGAGGGGGTATTGCTTGGACTTTTGCTGCCCACAAGCCAGAGATGACCGAGCAACTAATCATAATGAACCTTCCCCACCCTCGGGGGTTGGTACGGGAACTTGCCCTATTCGGGCAGCAGCATGAAAATTCACAGTACGCGCGTAATTTTCAACTACCAAATTCCCATCAGAGCATTGCAGCAGACGGCCTTGCGACTGCATTGGCTCGGGGCGATGAGGACATACGGGCAAGCTATTTGGAGGCATTTAGCCGGTCCAGCGCCGATGCCATGATGAACTACTACCGAGCCAATTATCCTCGAGACCCCTATGACTCGGGCACTTTTGCGGAATTACCTGAAGTGCAAGCCCCGGTATTGCAGTTCCATGGCCTACTGGATACTGCCTTGCTCCCTGGTGCACTAAATGACACGTGGGAGTACTTGGCTGCTGATTGGACGCTTATGACCATCCCTGGCGCTAGTCATTGGCCGCATCATGAAAGACCTGATATGGTCAGCAACATGATGAGAGCTTGGTTAGGTCTGCACCGTTAAAAAGCTGTGTAAAAAGAGGGTATAATCTTATCCTACTGCACTTAGTGTAGGTCTGCTTTCCTAAAAAACTTACTTGTAGTAAGAATAAAAACAGATCGAAAAATAGATCGAGGGAGAGAAAAAACGTGCTACGAAGTTTAACGCTATCCGGCGTATTACTTGGGCTTGGTGCCATTTTTCCTGTGCAGCTTGTTGCGCAGGATTCAGCAGATTGGCAGCGTGCTTTTCTCAACCAATACTGTATTGCGTGCCATAATGATGTCACACGAGAGGCCAATTTCACCTTACAAACTATCGCGTTAGACCAAGTCGGTCATCGCCTTGATGAAATAGGTATTTGGGAGAATGTAGTTCTTAAATTGCGGGCTAGAGAAATGCCTCCTCCCGGAATGCCGCGCCCAGATGCGCCAGCCTATGATAGGCTAGCCGCCTGGCTTGAAACTTCCCTTGATGATGCAGCGGCGGCCTCACCGAATCCGGGGCAACCAGTCGTCCATCGACTTAACCGTGCAGAATACACTAATGCAATCCGCGACCTACTGGCTTTGGAGATCGATGATCGCGAATATTTGCCTGCGGATGATTCTGGGTATGGGTTTGACAATATCGGCGATGTACTGACACTCTCGCCAAGCCTGCTTGAGCGATACATGATCGCAGCGGCTAAGATTAGTCAGCTTGCAGTCGGCGATCCTAATTTACTTCCTACTGTGCAAACTTATGAGATGCGTCCGACTCTACTTCAGTCAGGCCGCATGAGTGAAGAGCAGCCATTTGGAACACGGGGTGGAAATACGATTTCGCACTATTTCCCATTAGATGGTGAGTACCATGTAAAAATTCGACTTGCCCGAACACATGCCAATCAAATTATCGGATTAGTAGAACCCCAAGATATCGAAGTTAGGTTTGACCGCTCACGCATCGCAGATTACACAGTCGGCGGCGATGGCATTATCAACCCATGGGCTGCTGTTATGTATGCTTCTGAGTATGAACAAACTGCCGATGATCATCTTGAATTACGACTAGAAAATATCGAAGCTGGAGCACATTCAATTACCGTCGCCTTCCCAGAAAAGCGGGGCATGGTTGAAGGTATTTTAGAGCCAGCACTCTCTACTGCTTCTTATGAGTTCGCTGGAGATCGAGACATGCCAATGGCACTGGGCAGTATCGAGATATATGGTCCTTATAATGCCGCCAAGCCAGTTAGCACCCCGAGCCGAAGGAAATTATTTAGTTGCGAACCAAACGGAACCATTACTGGGGACCGAGCTTGTGCTTCACAAATCCTCTCAACATTAGCTCGTAATGCGTTTCGCAGACCAGTAACTGACGATGATCTCGGTATACTGCTGTCTTTTTTTGCGAGTGGCGAAGCAGAAGGCGGTTTTGAGCGTGGTATACAGCGGGCACTGCGCGCAATTTTAGTTGATCCAGAGTTTCTATTTCGTATCGAAGGAACACCAAGTGATACGATGCCCTCCGAGGCTTACCAAATAACTGATGTCGAATTAGCGTCGCGCCTATCATTTTTTCTCTGGAGCTCAATCCCAGATGAAGAGCTTCTAGCATTGGCAGAGCAGGGAAAACTTAGCGAGCCGATAGTATTGAGAAGTCAGGTTGCGCGTATGCTCGCAGATCCGCGCTCTTCGGCATTGATTGAAAACTTTACCGGGCAATGGTTATATCTTCGGAACCTCCCGGGTCTAACGCCTGATCCTGATGCTTTTCCGGAGTTTGATGACAATCTGCGTGAAGCATTCAGGCGTGAAACAGAAATGTTTGTAGAGAGTCAAATACGTAATGACAATAACGTACTAGAACTCCTTACAGCGGACTACACTTTTTTGAATGAACGCCTTGCACGTCACTATGGAGTAAGTGGAGTTTATGGTAATCATTTTCGCAAAATCGCATTCCTCGATAATCAGCGAGGCGGGTTACTAGGGCAGGGCAGCATATTGGCAGCTACTTCATACCCAAACCGCACATCGCCAACACTCCGTGGTAAATGGGTTTTGGATAATCTTCTCGGTGCCCCACCGCCACCCCCGCCACCGAACATCCCTGATTTGGAAGATAGCGATGCTATTAGTCCGCGTTCAGTGCGAGAAAGGTTGGAGGCTCATCGTACCAACCCAGTTTGTGCAAGCTGCCATTCCAGAATGGACCCATTTGGTTTAGCTCTAGAACCATTCGATGCCATCGGTGGACTGCGAACCCATGACGGCGGCGAACTTATCGATGCCTCTGCGAGTCTGCCAGACGGGTCAAGCTTTACAGGCCTAGCCGGTGTCAGAGACTATCTCCTAGGTAGTGAGGAGCGATTCGTCGCCACGCTCTCTAAGAAACTGCTAACCTATGCTTTAGGTCGCGGTCTCGAAGATTATGATCCACCTGCAGTGCGGCGCATTGTTCGAACAGCAGCAGACGACAACTATAGTTGGTCATCGATTGTGCTTGGCATTGTCGAAAGCGTTCCCTTTCAAATGAGGAGGTCACAAGAACCATGATCATCACTAAAAAATATCTCCCTCGACGAACTTTTCTGCG
>MDSW01099245.1_pt1 | contig 10586 bp, 9 predicted proteins | sample 811171 | NCBI WGS metagenome assembly MDSW01 (sample SAMN05326641, study PRJNA326480) | marine metagenome | isolation source: seawater | place: Atlantic Ocean: North West | collected 2012 | reverse complement strand
TTGGCGATGAAGTAATCGGCTGAGTAGTCGTATTTATCATCCTGAAGTGAGAGGCGATGAACGCGTCTTTTGGCCACTTCTAGACTCTCTATTTTTTTACCGCGTTTGAATTCGATGCCCAGCGATTCCAGGTGTTGGTCCAGTGTCGTATCAAATGGACTTTCAATGGACTGAGGACATTGATTTTGTGTGAGATAAAGACCCTCCAGCCTTTTTCTTCCCAGACCATCTGGGCTTTGCAGGTAACTGAAAAAAGTTGATGGATGTTCAATCACCGGCCTAAGTTGCGTGAGTTGCTCTAGGTTGAGTTCAGCTGTCGATGACGCCTCTTGCAATTGCCATTGTCTACGAACAAGCCAGCTCTCGATAAATCCCCACGGCGTAAGATTGGGCTCAGAGGCCAAATATTTATCCATCTCGATGTCGCGGTCGGTCAGTGTTTGCCAGAGTGCATTGGCATGTCTGGCGGTATCGGGTAGCTCTCTAGAAAGCTCCTCGGTTCTGGCGGCTGCATCCACATGAAGTTTAAAACGTTTGCGCTGCATGGCGACTTGGAGAACCGAGTTCGTCGTATGAGCAGAGTGTTTTAAATCGGCAAAGTTAAGGCTTCGGTGGATATTTTTGATGGCGGCAGAAGCTTCGTGATTGGGGTCGGGAAGGGTGTGGCGAGGCAGAAGCCAACCCTGATCTTCGTAAGTCGGAGAGGATTCGCCTTGGTCCACCACCAGAACGCGACGTCCCAACCGGGCAATTAGCCCGGCGGCAATTCGGCCGGCCAATTGACCTCCGATAACTATGACATCGAAATGTTGCGACACCTGTTGCCCGTTCGTCGTGCACCGTCAATCAGAGTTGCCGATGCGTGGTTCTAGTGGCTCTTAATGAATTCTGAAAGAGGTGGCAACGGCCTAAGGCAATACGGGTGGTTTCAGAGGCTCTGGAACCGGACTTGAGGATGCAGTGGATGGGATATTTATGGGTGAAGCTGGAAACTTAGTTGAGTTTCCACCACTTTTTTCGAGCTTTCGGTAATGGCGTTACTTCCGGCTCTTCTAGGGTCTCATTCTCAAATTTTTCAATTTGGTGAGCTGCCGCAATGGTATTCCAGTCGGTATCTGTGCCCCATCCATCATCTTTGATGGTTGGGAGCGCACTGGTTTCGAGCTGAGGTTCGACTTCAACGGCTGAAAGCACGGCTTGGCTCATTGAAAACATATCTGTGCTCTCTGCGCTGCGCATGGTGTCCTCATGCAAAGCCACCTGCAGGTCTTCAAGCTCTTTAATGGATAGAGGCTGAACCTTAGGCTGATAGTGCAGGCATTCGCTTACCGGGATATCGAGCCGAGCTTTGATATCGGTTTGGCCCGGCTGAATGTGGATGATGCCTTTATTGGTATCCAGTAGCGTTCGCAGTGCGCGACCGGGCTTTAAGCCTTGTACCTCTGCATCAATCACATGGCCTTCTCGAATGGTGATATGCCCCACGGTGCCATTTGAAGTTTTTACACTGAGCTTGGCATTGTGCGTGTTGAGCTTTTCGATGCATTCTTCCCATGGCGTATCCATGAGACTGGTTCGATAACCGGGCTGGGTGGCATTGAGGTGATTTTCAATGTCTCCAACCAAGTGATGAACCCGAGAGATGATATCGTCGATGAATGTTGGCTTGACGATATAGTCCGTTGCGCCTGCGCCAGTGGCCAGTTGCTTGCCGGCCAGAGCTGTTTCCTTCGTTAGAAATACGACCGGGACATTGGCCCATCGGGGATCTTGCCGAATATTTTTGCAGAATTGGACGCCGTCGACCTGAGGTCCGCGCAGCTCTGTTAAGACCAGCTTCGGTGGCAGCATGTGCAGTTTTTCAGCGGCATCCATATTGTCTGCAGCCGAGAGGACGCAGAAGCCAGCTTGGCGCAGAGACACCTCCATACAACGACGACTTTTTGCATCGTGGTCTACGAGAAGCACGTTCGGTTTCGCTGATTCGAGCACGGTAATCCTCCGAGTAGGTCAGGACTATGCGTAAGTCTGTGCGTGTCTGACCATGTAGGTAAGTCTGACTCCCAGGCATAAGCCTGTCAAGCCATTGATTCTTCTCGAAAATTTAAGAAGAACCGTCCCATGGCCTCATTAACCCACGAGGCAGGCGGAATTGTTAGTTTTTGGCGTTTTTTTTAGCGGAGGAACGGAAGATCAATGGCGCGTCGCGTTATGGCCTTAACCCTTTTTACCTACCGTTTTTTTTTTCTTCTTCTCGGCGTTCAAGCGCTTTTGAACTTCTTTAAGCTTGCCCCGAGCCGCTTTGAGAAGCGGTGATTTTTTATGGTTGGAGACGATTTCGTTGAAGAAGATATTGGCGTCTTCTAGATTTCCAATTTCCATCGAGCACGAGCCAATTCGGTAATAGGCGTCATCGGCCATAGGCCCTTTAGGAAAACGGTCTACAACTTTGATGTATTCTTGGAGAGCGTTTCGATATTTCTTATTTTGAAAATAAGTTTCGCCCAGCGTGAAGAATGCTTTGTCGGTGATGCCTTTGGTTTTTGGATAGCGCCGGACCAAGTCGCGAAAGACTCCGCGGGCATCCTGAATTTTTCCGGCTTTGACCAGGGACTCGCCATAAGCCAGCAGCTCTTTCTTACCTTTTGGCGGCTTTTTCGCGGCCGGTTTGGCTTTGGCTTTGGCTTTGGCTTTGGCTTGAGTCGTGGTGGTGGTTTTCGTCGGAGCCTTTTTCGCTTTACTCGGGGAGCTGGCCTTGGGCTTGCTCGCTACCTTTTTTGGAATGGGCAGAGCGTTCTGTTCTTTTTCAAGGTTTTCGATACGCGTGACCAGACTTTGGTCGCCTTCAAATTGGCCTTCGATTTTTCCTACTCGATAATCAGAGAGTTCAACCGAGCCCCGAAGTTCTTGAACCTCTTTAATGAGCCGCTCAATTTGAACGCCTAAATCAGCATCGGTCATACGAGCTGCACGGTTTAAGTTTTGGAGAGCCTCAGCCACTTCAGCAACTTTATCGGCTGCCTCTTTCATTTGGTTGGCCAGTTGGTCGCTTTGCTCTTCGAGGTGCGCCGCTCGTTGTTCCATGTGCTTGTTGGCGGCACGCATGTTGTTTTGAAGATCGCGAATGTCGGCCTGCATGCGTACACCGGTTTCAGCCGGAACCCAGAAACATCCAGTGCAGCTCATAGCCACGGCAAAGATGGCGATGGTCTTCAGTGCTTGAAGGGGGTGTCTTAAAACGCGCATTCAATAACTCCTTGCAAAGTATTCGCTCTGGCTGACTCAATGCACGCTGGATTGATTAGCGTGCAATCAACTCCACGCGACGATTTTGTGCCCAGCAGTCTTCGGTAGGATTCATGCAGAGTGGCTCATTTTCGCCTTTAGAGCGCCAGTCCAGTCGATTTGCGGAAACGCCGAGGTTGGTAAGGTACTGCAAAACATTGCGCGCACGCTTATCCCCGAGGCCTAAGTTGTATTCAGGGGCGCCGCGGTCATCGGCGTGTCCTTCAAGAACCAGGCTTACATTGTCCAATTTCTTGAGACACTCAGCGGTGAACTCAAGCTTTTCGCGTCCGCCGGTTGTTAGAGAGTCATCGTTGAATTCAAAGTAGACGGACTCTTGAGCACTTTGACTGTTGGTCTGTGCAAAAAATTCTCGGCACTTATTTTGAAATTCTACTTTTGGGTCTGGATCGAGACTGCAGCTTCCGGTCACGCAATAACCGCCAGCACAGTCACCATCTTGGTTACATGAGCGTCCAACCATAGCCGCGGCATCCATAACGGTTTTAATGCAGGCGCCTTCGGTGCAACTGTCTCCGCTTTGGCAGTCTTCATTAACGGTGCATTGAACCTGGGCAGTGGTCGCTTGTTCGTCGCATCGGCCCTCGTTGCACACGAAGTTCTCGCCCATGGAGGCTACACACTGAGAGTTGTCGATGCATTGCTGACACATGCCTTGAATACAGACGTCGCCAGCTGTGCCTTCAACCGAACAGTCATCGTTGTTTTCACAGACATTGACGTCGGGTTTGCACGCAGCAAGAGAGAGCAGGAATAAGCCCATGGAAATGGCGGAAAGAATATGGAGATTTGGGCGTCTCATGAATCAATGTGCTCCTGACCTCAAAGCCGGAATTTAACCAACTTTGTGCTCGATATTGTCAAACTTTTGCGATTTCGCAAGAAAGCTACACGACTTCTGGCGATCTTACGGGAAGCAGAACCCTTTGCTAGGGGTGTCTATTCCCTCCGTTTGTTATTTTCAAGCATCGAATGGGGCCGATTGGCCTTATTTCTCGGGCTTTTCCAAGTTGCATGTCGCCCGGTTCGCAGCTTATGTAGCTTCGGAGTAATTCAAACTTGTCTTTAATTTTTGAAAGACGCGCAAATACAGGGAAGACGTACGAGATGATTGGAAAAATTCTTGAATGGGTCCAGGGCGCTCATCCAGTCTTCTATTTTGGCCTCTTGATGTTGGCAGGCCTTGGCGTACCAGTCAGTGAGGATGGCTTGGCTATTTGGGCCGGTGGTTTATTGGGCCGCGGAGAGAACCCGTATCCGACGTACCAGTATGTCGTTGCACTTTATATGGGAGCGATAGGCAGTGACATGCTGACTTTTAGCATTGGGCGACTGACTCAACATAGCGTAGGTGCCCGAATTCAAAAGATTTTATTTAAGGACCCCCGAAAAATTGAAAAGGCTATGGTGACCATCCGTAAATATGGGAACAAGGCAGGGTTTATTCAGAGACTTAGTGTTGGTGCACGTCTGCCCATTACTTTTTTCTCGGGATACTCGGGCATTAGCCCCCTGAAATTTTTTCTCGGTACCGCGCTGGGCGCATGTGTAACCTTGCCCATTCAGCTTGGGGTTGGCTACGCGATGCGAAACCAAATTGCGCAGGCTCTTGGTTTTCTTGAAGAATATGGTGGGATAGTAGCTGCGCTGATTTTGGGAACCTTAGGATTTGTTCTCTACCGCAAGCTTTTTGCATCCGATGATTCGGCGGGCGACGAGTCTGAGCCGCCAAGCAGCGAGCAAGCTTAATTACTCCGAACCTTAGGTGGCCCGGCTCGGGTGAAGCAGCCGGACATTGCCGCGCCGCACCGTCACTTGTCGTTTATCCAGCAATTCGAAGAGCGGAATGGCCCATTTTCGGCTGATGGCGCCCAAAACGTCTTTAAGTTCCGAGGCGGTCATTTCTGTTTGACTTTGGAAGCCGGCAATAACTTTTTCTTCGATTTTGGCGAGTTCAGCCGAACTGTAGTGAATCTCTGGGGTTGCTTTGACGATTTCTTCGTTCCGCCGGAGATAGCCAAGAAGTTGTCTGCCTTGTTTTTGGTCAATACGCAGTTCGCTTAAAATCTCGGACTCGTTGGGTGGTGTGAGAGGTGTCTTTTCTAAGAGCACCATAATTTTATCCATAAGCACTTTGGACTCGGGGTCGACGGCTGCTCCCATACCGGGAATGGCAACGATGCTTTCTTGTCGGAAAAGCTTCTTTTGAGAGATCGCCCGGTCCACGATGGTTTGAGCCAAGTGTTGCTCTGGAGGCGGGAGTTGGGTTTCGATTTCAGCTTCAATCATGCCTGGGCTCATGGCATCTGCTTTGTGGTGAGTTTCCACCATAGCAACGACCTTGCGAACCAAGCTGTCGGCGAGTTCGGTTGAAATCCACCGGTCTTGGCCGCCGGTAATCTGAACCAACTTGCCTTTCTTGGTGAGGACATCAACCTCTTTACCGATTTCTCCTGCAGGTACTCTCCGAATCAATTCGTTACGGGCAAGACCTTTCGAGCGTGACTCCTTGGCCAATGCAATGATGCGTTCTCGGCGGTTGCCTCTTAGCTGTTCGAGTTGACTGGTAGCGAGCGCAACAGAGCCTTTACCTTGTGCGGGATGGGGATCGAGAATTTCGCCACCACCCACGGTAGCTTGAACACTTAAGCCGGGACGCCGAAGGACGAACCGTTGACCGGCAAAGCATGCCACGGGGGTTTTGAGTCTGAGCAAAAGTCCGCCGCTTTCTCCCGGAGAGATTTCATCGCATCCAAGGGGGATGACGGTGGCTTCGCGCTCGCACGTTCCCAAGTGGATGCTGAGGACTTCGTTTTTTAAAGGGGTTGCATGGTGCAAGAGCTCTACCCAAACGATACAGCTTGAGATGTTTTCGAAAGCACCACTGCTTGTAAGTATCATGCCCCGTTTGATTTCGTCGGTTCGCTTACCCGAAATGTTTACGGCGGTTCGCATGCCGGCCGTCACATTCTCTTGGGTTTTTCCAAGTGCTTGGAGACCTCGAACTTTAAGTTCGGTGATGGGGTAAGGATCGCTGCCCAAAAGTTCAACTGAGTCACCTTCCTGCAATGTGCCACGTAAGGTGGTTCCTGTGGCTACCGTTCCGAAACCTTCTTTGGTAAAGACCCGGTCCAAGGGCAAGAAGGCTGGGCCTTCCGTGACACGCCGGTCGATTTTACTGACCAGCTCAATCACCGTATCTCGAAGGGTATCAAGACCGTCACGGGTTTTACTGGAGACTGTGACGATGGGGTGCTCGGAGAAGGGTGTGTCCTCGATGGTCTCTCGAATATCCTCTTGGACCAGTTCCAGCAATTCTTCGTCTACCAGATCTGACTTGGTGATAACGGTGATGCCTTGCTGGACCTGTAGCAATTTGAGAATATCCAAGTGTTCTTTGGTTTGAGGCATGACGCCATCATCGGCAGCAATCACCAGCATAGCCAAATCGAGGCCACCAGCTCCGGCAACCATCGTACGAACAAGTCTCTCGTGGCCTGGAACATCCACAATACTGGCTTGAACATCCTCGCTTAGCTTCCAACCGGCAAAACCAAGCTCAATGGTAATGCCTCTTTTCTTTTCTTCTTTAAGGCGGTCCGTGTTTTGACCGGTGAGTGCTTGCACCAGGGAGGTTTTACCATGGTCAATATGACCTGCTGTTCCGATAACAATATGAGACATGATTTGATTTATATACTGGCGGTTAAGAGTTCATGGAGCTTGGCACTCAATAAAGCGTCGTCATCAGGATGCACTGATCTTGGGTGAATAAGAATTCGGTCTTCCACGATATGCCCAATAATTGGGGGATGGCAGGCGCGCATTTGGGCAAGAAACCGGTCCGGTTTATCAACATCAAGGGCCAGAGCGATGCCCGGGAGTTCTCCTCCTGGCAGTGTTCCACCACCGGCTGCATCCGGCGTTTCAATGATTTCACCTTGCTTGAAAGTCGTTTGCCATTGCACGCAACGGTCGCGAAGTTGGGCTTGGGTTTGATTCATACTACGCAGGAGCGGAATGGATTGCTCAGCTTCTCCGCGTATGTAGAGTTCCAGGGTAGCAATGGCGGCAGCCAGCTGCATTTTGTCGCACCGAAGGGCTCTTGCGAGAGGATGCTTTTGCAGTTTTTGGATGGCTTCTTTTTTACCCACTAGAAAACCTGCTTGCGGTCCACCCAAAAGTTTATCACCGGAGAATGCAACCACGTCGAATCCAAGTTTAACCATGGCTTGCACGGTGGTTTCTGGTGGAAGGCCGTAGCGCGTTGTATCGACCAAGCACCCGCTACCGAGATCCATAACCACCGGAATTTTATGCTTACGACCCAGTTCCATAATTTCTTCGGCTTTGGGCTCTGTTACAAAACCTTCCACCTTAAAGTTGGAGCGGTGCAGGCAGAGCAGCAGACCTGCATCGTTTTCGATGGCCTCTTCATAGTCATAGAGATGGGTACGGTTGGTGGTGCCAATTTCCATCAGTTTGCTGCCACTTGCTTCCATCATCTTGGGCAGACGAAAGCCGCCTCCAATTTCGACAATTTGGCCTCGGGAAATAGCGGTTGATTTGCTACCGGCCAGACCTGTGACCATCAATAAAAGTGCTGCAGCACAGTTGTTGACCACCATACCCGCCTCGGCGCCAGTCAGTTCGGCCAATGGCGTGGAGACGCCGCGCATGCGTGAGCCTCGTTTTCCGTTGTCGAGGTCGAATTCGAGATCACAATAATCGCGAGCTTGTTCCATCGCGTTCCAAGCTGCATCTGAGATTGGGGATCGACCCAGGTTCGTATGCAAAAGAACCCCGGTGGCGTTAATGACCTTTTGGAAGGGGCGCGGCGGCGTACTCAGGCGTTGCTGAACTTGTTGGACTAAGTCTTCAAGCTTTGGTGGCGCTTGATTGTTTAGAATTTGCTTGCGTGCTTGATCGATGACCTTGCGAGCGGCTGCAACCAGGGCAGGTTGTCCGTACTGAGCTTGATGACTGCTTAAATCATTGTGCTCAGATAGTTTTCCCACTGCGGGAAGTGACCGCAACGCGGATTCTTTTGGATTCTCAGACATAACGAGGTTCTAGGAAGTTGCCGCACGGGTGGCAACCATTAATTCCTAAGAATGACATGACCAGTGGAGAATGAAGGGGCGAAAAGCTTAGTCTAGAGTTGCAAGTGCTTCGTTGAATTTGTCAGCTGTGAATGGCTTACGAATCACGAAGTTTGCGCCAGCATCGGTTGCTGTCTTTTGAATCTCTTCGGAGCTGTCCGCGGTGATAATGCCGAAGTGCACATTGGAGCCATTGGCTCGAATGGCCCTAAGCAGTGCCAAACCACTCATTTCTGGCATGTACCAATCGCTGATTACCAAATCAGGTTTCTCGGTCAGAACCTTTTTCAAGGCCTCAACACCATTGGCTGCTTCAAGAAACTCGTGATCTCCGGAGTTGGAGCTGGCGACGGCCCGCCGAACCAGGTCTCTCATGCCACCACTGTCGTCAACGACTAGAATTTTCACTGTTCTATCCTACCCAATCCGAGAGTCACCAGACTCTGCATTGTTAAGAGGTCATCACCCTAAAATGATGAACCTTTACCAAGCTCTTGTCGACGTCTATTCGACTCAATGAGTCCGAACGTTTCGCCGCGCGATTCCTATAAACATTTAGAGCATAAAATCCGGAGTGACTACAAGACCGGTGGGCAGGGATTAGCCTTCATCTGCACTTAAGTCTTCGATTTGACGGCAGATCCCCTCTGTCGCTCCCTCGGGAACATCGCAAGCTTGGGATGCCAAGCACTTCTGACTTTCATTTGCTTCGGTGCAGCTGCGCATACAGGTCTGGCTGATGGCCACATCGCAAACGTATTGGATATAGGTATCGTCGTTGAAGCAGTCATCGTTTGTTTCACAGGCCGTTTTTACGGGAGATTCTGCGCAGCCCAGGGCCGCAAAGAAAACAAGAAAAATCAACGATTTGAATAGCTTGAGCATGATCTGTCCTTTTGGCCGTAGGTGCCTTAGCCCGACACACTACCCAGCTCACTGCCGATGGGCAAGCATTTGCAAAACCTCTGGGTGTGGAGTCGCTTCTGGCGATCTTTTTACAGATTTATTGGCAGTCTTTACGCTTGAGTGCCAGAGGTTGTCGAAAAGGTTAATTAAAACAAACTATTACATCAGCGAGGGAAGACGCTTTCTGGCCTTGACAAAAAAACGGTTGCACTTATATTCGCGCAGCAAATTCATAGGGGAGCGGTCAGAGGGCTTATTGAAAGCACACTGGTTGGCCGACGACCATTTACGACACCTGGCACCACCAATTGAAATGGGTGCCGACTGATGGAGGCAAAAATGAAGTTTCGTCCACTGCAGGACCGAATCCTGGTCAAGCGAGTAGACAGCGAAGTGAAGACAGCCGGCGGGATCATCATCCCTAACTCGGCTCAGGAAAAGCCACAAGAAGGCCTCGTAGTTGCTATGGGCAACGGCAAGCGTCTCGACGACGGCACTCAGATTCCAATGGATCTTAAGAAGGGCGATCGCATCCTCTTCGGTAAGTATTCTGGTTCTGAAGTTAAGATCGACGGTGAAGATCACTTGATCCTGCGCGAGGACGAAATCCTCGGCGTAATGGAAAAGTAATCAGCTTTTTAAGCACTGAAATTTAACGATTTAAAATTATCACACGGAGTCCATTATAATGGCTGCTAAAGAAATTATTTTCGACCAGCGTGCACGTGAGCAGATTCTTGCTGGAATCAACACACTTGCTGACGCGGTTAAAGTTACTCTCGGACCAAAAGGTCGTAACGTTATTATTGAAAAGAGCTTCGGTTCTCCAAACGTCACCAAAGATGGTGTTAGCGTTGCTAAGGAAATCGAACTTGAAGATCGCTTCCAAAACATGGGTGCGCAGATGGTTAAGGAAGTTGCTTCCAAGACATCTGACGTAGCTGGTGACGGAACGACTACTGCAACTGTACTGGCACAGGGCATCTACCGTGAAGGTGTGAAGCTTCTCGCTGCTGGCGCAAACGCGATGGACCTTAAGCGTGGTATCGACCAAGCTGTAGCGACTATCGTTAAGAGCCTTGCTAAGCTTTCTAAAGCGACTAAGAATGCCACTGAGATTGCTCAGGTTGGTACTATCTCTGCAAACGGCGACACTACCATCGGTGGTATCCTTGCAGAAGCGATGGAAAAAGTTGGCAAAGAAGGCGTTATCACAGTTGAAGAAGCTCGTGGAATGGAAACTGAGCTTGAAGTTGTTGAAGGTATGCAGTT
>MDSW01085661.1_pt1 | contig 10588 bp, 6 predicted proteins | sample 811171 | NCBI WGS metagenome assembly MDSW01 (sample SAMN05326641, study PRJNA326480) | marine metagenome | isolation source: seawater | place: Atlantic Ocean: North West | collected 2012 | reverse complement strand
TTCCAAGGTGGTGAGAAACATGCAATGACCGGTATGTCATACACCTCATCTGCAAACCACAGGGAGAATTTGAATGTGCAAGGTACTCGTGTTGTTTCCTGCAACACCACAGGGCTCTCTCGAACATTGGTCCCATTGTATGAGCACTGCGGCGAACTAAAAGTAGAATGCACAATGATTCGAAGAGCCGCAGATCCCGGGGACTCAAGCAAAGGCCCGATTAATGCTATCAAACCCGTCCTCAAAGTACCATCGCACCACGGCCCGGATGTGATGACCGTAAAGCCAGAAATCCAAATTAATTCAATGGCTGTTGCTGTTCCGACGACAATCATGCACGTTCACGTGATTACGGCAAGTTTGCCTGACGGTCATGGGCTGACGACTGAATCAATTCTCAATATGTGGTCGAGCAATCCACGTTTAGTCATCATGAACGGGGCAGAGACTGGAATTACCACGACAGCAGAAGTGATGGAATTTGCTCGAGATATTGGGCGAAAATGGGGCGACTTGCATGAAATTTTCATCTGGGAAGACGGAGTCAAACTCGAAGGGAATACGCTGTACTATTTCCAAGCCATTCACCAGGAATCCGATGTAATTCCTGAAAATGTCGATGCCATTCGTGCCTTGACCGGAATTGAAGAGGATTGGTTGGTTTCAGTAAACAAAACCGATGCAGCGATTTCGAAGTACAATAATCTTTGATTTGTGTGCCCCTAAGGGGCACAGCCAAGGGGCGTTTTGAAAAGGGTAGGACAGTACGAATGAACATGCAAGACATGCGGCGCCCATTTTTGATGCTCTTCTTGCTGTTGCTAACTTCTCTCGGTCCAGTTCTCCAATCCGAGCCAATTCCTGCCTTGGATTTACCACTCGAAGAGCCAAACAAAATTTCACAATCGGAACGCCTTGAACTTGCTACAACTCTTTGGAACCGAGCAGAACCTATTCCCATTGTGGATGTAGAATTGCGCCCCTCAAGTGGAATTTTACGCCTCCAATCCGGCGAATTTGACCCTTTGGTTTCCGATGGCCCAAACTTGCATTCACAATTTACGGACCTGAATGATCCGGCTCAATCGGCTCTTGCATTGATTCAATTGCATCAGCATGATGGCGTCGTTCTTGAGCAACTGGTGAAGGAATATTCCATCACGCCTTTGGACTTTATTGCCGATGAAGGTTGGCTCGTTCGCCTCGCTTCACCCCCTGTCGCATCTCTTGAAGAGTTACAAAATGATGAACGTGTACGTTGGGCTGGCGTACAACACCCTGGTTGGCGAATACATTCCTCGCTTCTCGAACCATCATCAGTAACCCATTTGGCCCTCGTACCTTCATCTGACCTTGGCATCGGAGGTTTTGACACACTCAGTCTCGACTTAGTCAAAATGGGTGCGAATGAGGCATGGTGTGGTGTAGGATTGTGTGAAATTCACTTTGACTCTCAATTCCAATCACTTCTTCTCAACAATATCATGCACGATGGTCGTATTATTTGGACCGAGCCAACAACGGGTCTTGTTCTACACAATGCAATTGCTGGTGCTATAATTGGCCAAACTGCTATCGCCACAAATGCGCCTTTTACTCTTGACGGCTCTGGTGAAACAATTGCCATTACAGATACAGGGTTGGACCAAGACCACCCTGATATCGTCGGTCGGGTTGCAGGTGTTTACACCCAATTTGGACTTGACCCTTCATCGTCCGATACCAATACTGGGCATGGAACCCACGTTACTCTTTCCGCTCTTGGAGATGGCTCAGGAGATTCATCAGCACAAGGTATTGCACCTGCTGCTAACCTCGTCATGTATGCACTTGAACACGACCCAACCGGGGTTTTTGGTCGGCTTGGTTCAATCTATGACTTGCTCAACGATGCAGAACAGAAAACTGCTCGTATTGCCATCAATGCTTGGGGCTCAAATGGAAATTATGGGCACTACACCGCTGATTCTCGTTCTGTAGATTTACTTGTAAGTGATAAAAATACTGTGCTACCTCTCTTTTCAGTTGGAGACCGGGGTAGCCAAGGGTCGTCTCAAGTATCAGCCCCGGCAACCGCGAAAAACGTTCTTGCCGTTGGAACAACTCATACCGGTGCATTAAGCGGCAGTGTTTCCAATATCTCGAGCCAAGGGCCAAGTCTCGATGGACGAATTAAACCTGACATTGTTGCCCCAGGAATGGACATTTGTTCGGGACTTGCAGAAGAAGCCAAATCCCCCACTGGATTTGGATGTGGGACAGGTACACATTCCGACGGTAGTAGTCTTTACATGTCGCTCTCTGGTTCTTCTCATGCGACTGCCATTGCTGGAGGGGCAACAGCACTTGTGCGTGAATTCTTGCGTGAGGAAATGGGAATTAACTCCCCCTCTGCAGCTTTAATCAAAGCAGTTGTCATCAATGGAGCAACAGATTTGGGAGCCCCCGATATTCCAAACGTTCTCGAAGGATGGGGTCAAATTGACCTTGAAAGAACGATTTTACCAGTGGATGGAGCGACCCCTCTGGATACTTTTATCGACCACAATAAACAATTGGATGCTGGATTTGGATTACTCTATGCATTTACTCTTGACCCAAGTCATGGAATTGATATGACGCTGGTATGGTCTGATGAGGAAGGGAGTGCAAACGCTGCTCAAGCGAATTCTCGATTGGTAAATGACTTGGATTTGATTCTTGTCGACCCATCTGGAAATGAGTGGCTTGGTAACGATTTCGCATCTGGCTTTTCGACAACAGGTGGTGTTGCTGATACCATCAACAATGTCGAACGGATTAAAGTTGCACCAGGCGTTCTTACTACATCTGGGCAATGGCAAGTTAAAGTAATGCATCGTGGAGGCACCGCCCAATCCTTTGGACTTGTTTTGGTTGCGAATGCTACATCAAACCCACAATCCGATTTGGCAACATATAATGGAAGCATCGTGCCTTCATCACAAGAACCACTCAAGAATGATTTAATCACCTTGCAATTAGGTTGGATTAATCAAGGCACTTTATCGTCTGGAACCTTCCATGTTACACTTGAAGACCTTACTACGAATGAAACATTATTCGATGCTGATCGCCCAGGGCTTGGGCCAGGAATTGTTGATTCGTTCTTGCTTCAGCATCAATTTACTTCTACAGGCACTCATTCGTTGCGACTCAGTATCGATACGCTCAATCAAGTACCAGAAATGAACGATGGTGTCACTGGTGTAAACAACAATGTGTGGACTCAAGACATAGAAGTCACAGCTCTTGGGGTCCGTGTTGTCGCCCTAGATGCCTCAGGCATTGCCCCAACGACTCCGGAAGCACGGGCAGATTCAGCAATGAAAGTCTTCGATGTACTCAATGAAACCGGCATTGATATCCCAATACATATTCTTCATGAAGGAACAGGCCAACAAAGTGTTACTCTTTCGGTAACCAATGTACAAATGCCTCAACCGGGGCGCCCTGATTTCTTACTTGCTCCTGAAGATTATTGGACCAAGACGGTTTCTGAAATTGGCCCTTACATCGTGGAAGGACAAGGCGAAGAAGGCGATTTCAAGATGCTTACAGTTCACCTCGAGAATGAATATGCAGACTTATCTGATTCGTCAGCGCCTCGTTATGCACGGGCGGGAACATTTGTTGTTGACATCATCGCTCGATATCAGGCACAACCTACTGTATCTCATACACAACGTGTAACCATCGTTGTTCCCGAAGTGAATGCGGTCAACATTGGCGCAGCCGGAACAAGCGGTTTATCTGCAGCACCAGGAGACTCAACAGGTTTCGTCATCTCCGTGATGAACATAGGGAATACTCCAGGACAGTATGTCGTATCTTGCACCTCAGAAAATCGTTGGCAAGTAATGCTTGGTTCATCTAATTCTTCGACACTTGAATTTGAACCTTTGAACATCAAAGAATCACTTCCTATGTATATTCGCATCTTTGTCCCCCCTGTTTCAAACGGTGTTCCGGTGTCTGGTTCGACCGATACAGTAACGTGTTGGGTCAATTCACAAAATGATGCTGAAATGAATTTTACTCAATCCGTTGATGTATTGGTACTTCCTCAGGAATCTTTTGAAGGAGATTTGTATGATGACCTCGGACCCATTGGTCCTTCAGCAATAAATCGGAATTGTATGGTTGATACAGGTGAACAAGTCTCACTCAATTTAACAGTTGAAAACACTGGCAATACCGCAATAGATTTGGATGTAATAATACAACCATCCAATCCTCTTTGGCCAATTCAAGTCAAGTATCAAGACCAACTCGACAGTCGCCAGATTTCGCTTATTTTGGCCGGTGGAGAAATTACAACAGTCAATTTCGTATTGGGAGTCCCTCCCGTTGCCGAGGAAGGCGAGACAAATAATTTCGTCATACGGACGGAACTCAATGCCCAGCAATTTATTTCCAATACGACCGTTCTCAAGGTGAAAGATGACCTTTCAATGGAGTTAACAGGTCCTGAATCTGGTGTTATTGAAACCGTCATTTCCTCAGACTTTTCCTTCGGAGAATTTAACGTTACGAATACAGGTAACGCTGCATTGACGCTTAATTGGAGCAATGGACTTGCTCCCGATGGTTGGACAGTCGGTTTTGCAAACCCAAGCAACTATCTCGAGCCAAGAGAGGAACGAACAGTACGTCTTGGGTTTATTCCTCCTGCCAATGCACCTGCAACTTCCGAGGCGTTCGAATTGGTTGTCACAGCATCTGGATATAACGATGGGCGCATGATTCAATATTCAGTGTCCGTGAAAGTCTCAGTTCTTGCATCATCCTTTGCTAATATTACGGTTGAGGATGCCAGCATCACACCGTTTATTCTTGTTACGAGAGAAGAAACTGTCCGTCAAAACATTGTCATTCGAAACGATGGAAATGTGCCGTTAAGCGGTGATGTCCTCAGTGAAGTATTGGACGCAGATGGTAACCTTTCCAAGGCTTGGTCTGTTTCATGCACACCAAATAATGTGGATTCAATTCCAGTTGGCGAAGTTCTCATTCTTGTTGTCGAACTTACACCGAGCGAAAACGCTCAAAAAGGAAAGGTCATGACGACCATAACATTGAATTCAGGAGATTCGGTTTATGGAACATTGTCCATTGAATCATCAGTCGATTCAGCGGCAGGAACAAAAGGACTGTTTAGTTTCTTACCACTTTATCTTTCCTTGCCGTTGCTAGGTGTTGTCATCATAGGTGCAGTCGTACTAGCCCTACGAATGAAAAAGAGTGGTGAATTAACCGACCCTGGAGAAGAACTTGTAGGGCCGGATGCCTTTGTCAATCCAGACCATCTTGGCACTCGAAGAGATGATGCTTTGGATATTGGATACGCTGTTGACGAAATAGCGAGTGGAGAAGTATCATCTGATGAAATTGCTGCTGCGCTTGCTCAATCGTTACAAATGCCTTTGCCAACTGCTCCTGCTGCAGTACCTATGGGGCTTCCACCCGGAGCAGCATCTCTCACGCCACTGCCAATTCCACAAGGACTCCCTCCAGCAGGATTGCCGCCGAAGGCTCTGCCATCACTTCCAATTCCACAACCGATGCCAATGCCAACACCTGTTGCTCTTCAAGAACCAGCACCTTCGATAGGCCCGCCCTTGCCAGCATCTGGATTACCCGAAGGTTGGACAATGGAACAGTGGCAACATTATGGCCAACAATGGTTAGACCGGCAATAACTTTCCGGGGCGTATCTCTAATATGATGCACCACTAGGGCGTGTCATGAGCAGTATTGTATTGTTTGGACCACCCGGTGCTGGAAAAGGCACTCAAGCAGAAAGAATCATGGCCGCTACTGGTTTACCTCAAGTCTCTACTGGCGATATGTTACGTGCTGCAGTCAAAGCAGGAACAGAAACTGGTATTGTGGCGAAAGGATTCATGGAATCTGGACAATTGGTTCCTGACGCGGTCATCATTGACTTAATCAAGGACCGAATCCTTGAACCTGATGCAGCCAATGGTGTCATGTTTGATGGCTTTCCTCGAACGATTCCACAAGCAGAAGCCTTGGCTGTAATCACATCTGTCACGCATGTTATTGCGATTGAAGTTCCTGATGAAAGAATCGTCGAGCGAATCTGTGGGCGATACTCGTGTGCAGGTTGCGGCAGTGTCTATCACGATACCTTCAATCCAGTTGCAAGTGGTGGGTGTACTTGTGGTCAATGGCAAGAGAAAAGACGAGCTGACGATAACGAAACAACCGTGAATTCACGTCTTGGCGCCTACCACGAACAAACCTCACCTCTCGCCGACTGGTACCGCTCAAAAGGAATCTTCCACGCTGTAAATGGCGACCGTGCAATCGATGAGATAACGGGAGATATTCTTGTCGCATTAAACAAATGAGGTGAGGGTTTGAGTTCTCGAAACAACCGTCGTCGTAAAAGTAAAATCGACCGGCGAGCAGTTGCCCGTTCAAGCCAAGTTCGACTGATTAATATACTCGAAAATCCTTCACAGTACGATGAACAGATCGTTCGTTCAAGTGCACAACATTTAGTCAAGATTTCTCAACGACATCGCCTCCCAATACCGTCAAAAGCCCGACACTTGTTTTGCCGACGCTGCCTGGTACCTCATCGATATGGTGAAAATATCCGTGTTCGAATATTAGCAGGTCAACGTGTTGTTACCTGCTTGGAATGTTCAAGTATACGGAGATACGGTGGTGGCCCTAAACATCACCGAATACAGAATCCGTGAATTTGGTAGTATAAACAACGGTCACCTACATGAACAAGTGTCGCCTCGGAAGGTTTGATTATCATGGCTAAGGACATACCGGAATCTATTCGCCGAGAGGCCATGTCGCGTGAATTCCAACCCAGTATTCGCGTTGGGAAGTCTGGGGTTACTGAAACTCTCATTTCTGAAATCGATGCACAATTACAAAAACGTAGTTTGGTAAAAATCAAATTAAACCGAGGTTTATTTGAACGAAAAGACATTGCAAATGTCTGGTCCCACTTGGCCCAAGAGACGCATTCAATTCTCGTTTTGGCTCGAGGAAATGTCGGGGTTCTTTGGCGTTAAGCAAGCACTGTCAAGGAAATACTCAAATGATGACTTCAGATGGCAAGGCCATGAAGGCAAGTATTCTACTTGGTAGTAACCGTCGGCACATATCTCAATACATTGGGCTTGGTCTGTTAGCGTTTACGGGAACTATGATGTTTACCACTTCCTCTATGGCAGGAGGTGGCGGTTCGGCATCTGCTTCGTTTCAACCTATCGAAAATTCGGAAGCCATTCTGGTCGGCTTAGGAATTTTACTTGGAGTGTATGCACTCATTATCACTGAAATTGTTCACAGGACACTCGCCGCTGCAGTTGGTGGATTACTTGCAATTATTGCTCTTGGATTTTACTCGGAGCAAGCCTTTACTCTTGGAGAAGCCACGACACTCATCGATTGGGAAACAATCGGCCTCCTTCTCGGAATGATGGTTATGGTTGGAATACTTTCACATACTGGTTTGTTTGAATGGTTTGCAGTTCAAGCATACAAACGCAGTGGCGGTTCAGTTTGGACGCTCGTGGTAATTCTGTGTTCAGTGACTGCAGTTCTTTCAGCATTCCTAGACAATGTTACAACGATGCTCCTGCTCACTCCAGTTACTATTCAGTTGGCTAAAGTACTTGACCTCAAGCCAATACCTCTGCTCATTTCAGAAGTCTTGTTTTCGAATATTGGTGGTGCAGCAACCATGATCGGAGACCCCCCAAATATCATGATTGGTTCTGGTCTTTCAGCCGCTGCAATAGAGAGTGCTGGTTATCCTAGCCTTGCGAGTGCAGGAGTAAATTTCAACGATTTCATCATCGAAATGGCTCCAGGTATTCTAATGACCGTCGTTCCAAGTTTCATGTTCCTCAAGTGGTTTTACGCAGAAGAATTTTCCGGAAGCCGTATTCGAGATATTGCTGAACTGGAATCAAAGTATGGGATTAAGGATGCAGCAATGCTCAAGGTCAGTGGAGCAATCTTGTTCCTTGTCGTACTGAATTTCTTCCTTCATCCAATAACTCACATTGCTGTTTCTTGGATTGCTTTAGTCGGTGCTGTGGTCATGCTACTAGCAACAGACCGACATGAATTAGAAGCACCTCTTGAGCACGTTGAATGGTCAACTTTGCTCTTCTTTGCAGGTCTATTTGTTCTGATAGGTGCTCTTGGATTCCTAGGGGTCATCACGTTCATTGGTGACAATGTGACAAAAGGTATTGCAATGTTTGGGACCGATGCTGAAGGAGATGTCATTCGTCTTGCAGCAGCTGTTTTAATCATCCTTTGGGTTTCTGCAATTGCATCTGCTTTCATCGATAATATTCCATACACTGCAACGATGATACCCGTTGTCATGCAAATTTCTTACGACCTCAACATCGACCTTGGTCCAATGATTTGGGCGCTTGCCTTCGGTGCTTGTTTGGGAGGTAATGGAACGCTCATCGGTGCTTCAGCAAACGTTGTAACTGCCGGTATGGCTGAAGAAGCAGGTTACCCGATTTCATTCAATGAATTTTTCAAAGCTGGATTCCCAATTATGATCTTGACAACTACAATCGTATCTTTCTATATGGTTCTCGTCTATGTAGTGGGTGCAGATGGTGGAGCGACAGCATGGAAACTGGTTTGTATCGGAGTGACTCTGTTTGGCATCATTTGGCAAGTAGCCCGAGGCCGCTCAAAGGGTAAGACCTTCGCGGATTCCTTGGTTGACGATGATGCAGAGGAATTCATGGATGCTGTCGAAAATCTTGTTGACATCGTTGTCCGCAACGTTCATGGCCGTTCTGACTCTGAGGAATGAACTCAGAAGCGTTGAATTGAAGTGCTGCCCACTGTTCGTTAAACTGAGGCAGTGCATGTTTGAGTGTAAAATATGTGGATTACTTTCGCTTGGAGGTTCCGCATGCCCTGCATGTGGGAGTTTACTTCTCGTAGATTTGACCTTGGAAGATGGTGATACAACCACGCTGCCTAGCGAAGTTCCTGGTCTGGATGAAGCTGTTGCTTCTTGGTATGAACTCGAAGGAATCGAAGCACCTACTGAATCAGAACAGGAAACATCTACTACGGCAGGAGGAACTCTACCGTTTGGGTATTCTGGAGAGTCAAACACACATGTTTCACGACTACCCTTTGGTGTCGGCAGTTATTCTGGAGGTATGCCATTTGATGGAACTGAAGAAGCTCTACCACTCATCAGTGAACACACAATTGCATCTGAGCCAAAGCCCATTGAACCAAGGGTTGCTGAGGAAGTTCTAGCACCGAAAGAAGTTGTTCCAACTGCGCCAATCGGACAACAGGGTGCAACGCAAATTCCCCACCCTTCTGAACCCGCTGTCTTTGAAGAAGCACCTGTAATGGTCAATCTTCCAGAAATAGTCGCTGAACCTCAACCTTCACCTACAATCGTGGAACCAGAGCCTATGCGGATTGCTGCAGTTGACATCGACCCACTGAACTCGGTTGTAGAACCAGTAGAAGCGCCCTCATCATTTGAAGAGGTGCCTGACATGTGGCGTATCGATGCTTCACCTGTTGACATGGAACAAATCTATGCAATGGACGATGAAGTTGTCGAAGTTGTTCACACGACTGATGAACACCATGAGGCATATCTTCACACGACAAGCATTGAAGATTTACATCCAGATTCGGGAGTAATTTCACTTGACCTTCACCCTGCGAAGGCAATGGGTGTTCAATTGGATGGCCTCCCTGAATTAGAAGATACATTGGCTGAAGGATTCTATGCCATCGGTCAAGAATCTTGGGCTCAAGCAGCGATTGCTTTCCAAAAAATGGCCGCAAAAATGCCGGGTGATTCTGCGGTGTTCAACAATTATGGTCTTGCTTTGCTTCAACGTGCATTGGTCATGGCGAAGAGTACGGACCTTGAGGTGCAACAACTTGCTTCAACACAATTTGAATCGTCAATTCTTGCCCTTCGTGAGGCAGCAAAAACTTCACCAACCAACCCTACAATCCTGCTCAATTTATCGCATGCGTTACTTGTAAGCGGCCGTGCTGAGAAGGCCCTATCGCTGCTTAACATGTTTGAGAAAAGCCATTCAAAGAGTTCTGAAAGCGCAAATTTAGAAGCTGCATCTTTAGTCAGTCTTGGAGAAAGTGGACAGGCCGTAAAAATACTCAATCTTGTCCCCCAGGATGAAACAATCCGCTCAAATCTGCTAAAATTAAAATATTAATTCTCAGTTTTGAGTAGAATTTTTGAGAATATTTTGCCTTCTTTTTAGAGAAAATCGGCTGAAAATTTGCACTCAATTTCTACATCAGAATAAGAAATTTTTCCAACGGTCAAATGGAGAGCAATGTCGTCTTTCTTGGATATCTTTTCGAACTGATTTTGCAAGTCCCGAACCGATTCGTTGATATAGAGGTGGTAAGTCGGGGGGATGCTTAAGCACCCTAGCATGCCATGTGCCGGGGGAAGGGCAGAGGAGAACCGTCCCTGAGGAGGCGGTTTTCTGTGGAAGCCGAATTGGCATGAATTAGATACCGAAGG
>MDSW01002800.1_pt1 | contig 10588 bp, 8 predicted proteins | sample 811171 | NCBI WGS metagenome assembly MDSW01 (sample SAMN05326641, study PRJNA326480) | marine metagenome | isolation source: seawater | place: Atlantic Ocean: North West | collected 2012 | reverse complement strand
GACACATGCGAGTGCCCTAATTTTTGCAGAACTACTCATTGATTTGGCAGAGGGTGAAGGACGGGCCATCGAGTTTGACATGAATTTGCCCACGACACTCCCTGCAGGACCTGAAATGGCCTCTGAAGCTTTGCAATACCTGACAGAAGGTGCAAGCTCACTTCGAGCACGTGCGTTTAGTCTGGCAGGAGAACATGCCGAGTCAGTCACGATTTGGAAACAACTTGTTGAACAAGACAAATCTGATCCTAGTCTATGGCTCGGTCTTGCACGCTCACTGAGTGCAGCTGGTAGCGAGGAAAAAGCCGCAGCATGCCGACAAAAAGCGCGTGATTTGGGTGTTGAAGTCAGCGAACCTGAGGTCGAAGAAAACCTGGTTGAAGACGCAATTGAACCTACTGTAGAGGTTGCCCCACCGGTCGAATCAAATTCTGTTCCTGCGTTGGTTGATGCTGATGACCCCTGGGGGGAAGAATCGACAACCGTTGAATCTGTAGAACACGTTGAGTCCGAACCTGAACCGCAGTACGAGGAACCCCCTCAAATCACGACGGAAGAAATTATCCTTCATGAAGCCGCACTCGATACAGTTGAAGCACCAGAACCCGTTTCTATGGAACCTCGACCAGAAGTTGATTTGGCAGCAGCAGCGCTTGAAGCACAGTCTCAATCCATGGTCGAACACGCAGTTTTACCGGATTCTTCGAGTGTCGCGAATCAGGATATTGAATGGTACAACAAGGGCAACGAATTGCTCAACAAAGATCGATACTCTGAAGCCCTCTCTTGCTTTGATCGGGCCCTTCCTTCTTTCAAGGATGATAAAGCGATGGCAATCAAGATTCTCAACGGTCGCGGCAACTGTTTCTACTATCTCAACCAATACAAAGACGCGATTGAGAATTATTACAAGGCCTTCGGGATTGACAAAAGTTTGACCACTGGCAAAGCATTGTACAACATGGGTACAGCCTATGCCGAATTGGAGTCCTATGACAATGCGATTCATTGCTTCAACCAATCGATTGGCAAGGATGTCGGTGAACCTCTTGACGGTCAAAACAAAAAACGGGCGAAAGAACAAATTCGACTTTGCAAGAAATTGCTGAAGGAACAAAAGCGAAATTCTTGACATTTAAGCCTAATTTTCGACCTTTTCTCCAATAGATGGGTTTATGACTTTACAATTGTATGAAGTCTCATGACGAATCATGGAGGGCGCGAAGTAATTGTTCGCCTCGGCGGTAAAGACTTGAACAAAGATGGACGAATCATCAATCTCGTAGTGGTAGGATCCAGTCGATTCTACGACTACTCGGTCGTTGAAGAAGCATTAGACAAATGGGTCGGTGACGAGGCAAACCCGGATCTCATCATCACGGGAGGTGCTAGTGGTGTGGATTACCTTGCTGAAAGGTGGGCAGACAACCACGGGGTCCCATTTGCGGTATTTTCGGAGGCTTGGAATGCGCCGAGGGTGGGGCTTGAAGATCAAGGTCGCACGGAAGCCCCCAATTCATTGACCAACGAATTACTTGCGGCGGCAACTCACATCTTGGCATTTCCTTCATCAACGAGTAAATGGACCGATATTGTCATTAAAATGGCTGAAGAACGGGGCATTCCATGTGTTGTGATTCATGTCGAATAACACATCACAATGAAGTTCAGTGCCGACAGACCCTTGAATCGAGTCATCCACGGATGAATGATGGAGGAACGCATAGGCGCCCAACGGATGGCACCTCAAGGAGCCATTCCTGTTGAGGAATCGGTTGCCGTCGAGGAGCCGTTGGAGATTCACGTTAACGGTACCCCATGGGTCACTACGATGCGAACACCCGGGCAAGATCGTGAACTTGCCATTGGTTTACTTTACTCAGAAGGGATATTGACCAATACATCCGATATCGATTCAATTCACTTGGATGATAATGTCGTGATTGTTCAGGGGGACTTGTCCGCAGAAGGCCACACTCGAGGATTTGTTCGATCAAGTTCTTGTGGAGTTTGTGGCAGCGCATCTCTCGAGTCAGTTCTCTCACGAAATCCGCCAAAAATTTCTCCTGATGAATTTACTCTAAATTTTCATGACGTCGAGTTTTTGGTCGAACAACTAAAATCATCGCAGTCCTACTTTCACACAACAGGTGGCATGCATGCCGTCGCTCAATTCAATCAAGACCTTGAGTTTGTCAATTTGGCCGAGGATGTTGGGCGACACAATGCGATGGACAAAGTCATTGGTAAATCGATTGATAGCATCCCTCACTCCCTTTTCGGTTACTTACTCAGTGGTCGTGTTTCCTTTGAGATGGTTCAGAAAACTGTCATGGCTGGGTCACCTTGCATCGTTGCCATTGGTGCTCCCACTACACTGGCAGTCGAACTGGCTAGACAGCATGGTTTGACGCTGATTGGATTTGCAAGAGAGTCTCGATTTAATGTATACACTGGAGCTTGGAGAATCAAGGGGTAGAGACATGAGAGAAGATGTGGATTTCCTGTCTCCGATTGAGTCGGAGCGCCTTAAAATCCGAAAACCTAAGCAAGTTGCTGCGGGTATTCCAGGTGTAGCCAAGTCCTTCGCAATCGGGCTCTCTGAAGCCGGACTCAGCCGTACTTTACGGACGATGCGCACAGTTAACCGCTTCGATGGGTATGATTGTCCAGGCTGCGCATGGCCGGATCCAGATGACCACCGATCTGGTTTCGAATTCTGTGAAAATGGCGCCAAAGCCTTTGCTACAGAAGCCACAAAAAAGCGATTGAATCCTGAAATTTTGTCGTCAAAGTCCGTTCAATCTTGGTCTAAAATGTCGGATATGGAATTGGATAAATTGGGTCGTCTCACAGAACCGATGGTCTTGAGAGAAAATTCGAATCATTACGAGCGCATTAGTTGGACTGATGCATTTGGTATGATTTCGGAAGCCGTAGGGGCTTTGGATGATCCGAATCAAGCTGTCCTGTATACGTCGGGACGCGCATCGAATGAAGCCGCATTTTTGTGGGGGACATTGGCGCGACAAATTGGAACCAACAACCTTCCAGATTGTAGCAACATGTGCCATGAATCCAGTGGCGTGGCTCTTTCACAGTCTATTGGAATTGGCAAAGGCACCGTCAAGTTAGATTGCTTTGAACATGCAGATTTGGTTCTCATCATTGGCCAAAACCCCGGTACAAACCACCCTAGGATGTTGTCTGCTCTTGCTCAAACAAAGCGGAATGGTGGTTCTGTCATCAGTATCAATCCACTGATGGAAACCGGATTGAACCGATTCAAGCACCCGCAGGAAGTCATTCGACTAATGGGCAAGGGTACACCGATTGCAGATGCTCACTATCCCGTTAGAATCGGGGGTGACCAAGCATTGCTCCAAGGGGTTTCGAAAGTCATTCTTGAAGAGGGGAATCTCGATTGGAAATTCATTGATGAGCACGTCCAAGGGTTTGAGGATTGGAAGCGTAATACTGAGTCTCTGAATTGGGAATCAATCGTGAAACAAAGTGGTATCGAACATCAGCGAATTGTTGAATTGGGTCAAGCCGTATCGAAGTCGAAAAATCTCATTATTTGCTGGGCGATGGGAATTACACAACATGAAAACGCGGTCGCAACGATTCAAGAGGCGAGCAATATTTTGCTGGCAGGTGGACATTTCGGTCGTCCCGGAGCAGGCGCTTGTCCCGTGCGTGGACATTCGAATGTGCAAGGCGATCGAACCGTTGGCATCAATCACCATCCCAGTGAATCATTCCTGGCAGCATGTGAACAATACACGGGAGTTGACATGCCGCGCGACTCTGGATATGATACCGTTGAATTTGTCCATGCTGCTCGAAAAAAATCGGTCAAATTGTTCATGGCATTGGGTGGAAATATATTGTCAGCCATGTCGGATACAGAGTCTGTCGCCCAAGGTCTGCGAAATATTGATTTGACAGTTCAAATATCGACAAAACTGAATCGTAGTCACTTGATCACAGGAAAACAAGCTCTGATTTTGCCTTGCTTGGGTCGAACTGAAATCGACCCTGCAGGTTTCGTCACAGTGGAAAATTCGATGGGAGTTGTACATTCATCAACAGGCAAACTACAACCGGCCTCCAAATATCTTCGCAGCGAACCTTCCATTGTCTCTGGAATTGGGGAAGCGTGCTTTGGTGATACGCCATTTTCTTGGACAAAGTATGGTAGTAATCATGATGAAACACGAAATTTGATTCAATCCGTTTTACCTGGGTTTACTGATTACAACCAACGTGTACGTCAGAAGGGTGGTTTCTACCTACCGAATGGACCCCGTGATGGCCCCACATGGAATACGCCTTCTGGAAAGGCCACGATGCACGTACATCGATTCCCTGAGCGCGCAATTTCAGAGGATCGGTTCATTCTCATGACGATTCGAAGTCACGATCAGTACAACACGACGATATACGGGATGGATGATCGATACAGGGGTGTATACAATGCGAGAAGAGTGGTCATGATGAATCCGCAAGATATGCACAAATTGGGTATTAATCCATCCGACTACATCGACTTGACCAGCCACTTCAATGAACGAACCATTGACTCACCAAAATGGAAAGTAGTTCCTTATGAAATTCCGCGAGGTAATTTAGCGGCTTATTTCCCTGAAGCAAATGTGCTCATTCCTCTAGAATCAGTGGCCAAAGGTAGCAATACTCCCACATCGAAATGGGTGGAAGTCAGTGTGGTCCCTCGCAAGCATTGAAATTGGTCGCCTGTGAGGCAGGTGTATGGCCGAAGATGACTGTGGTGCGACATTTGCACTGCCAATGTCAGAAGACGTTGAGATAATCCCTGTCACAATTGACGTCACAGATGATGCCATGGCTGCAATGGAGGGTGCCATGGCTAGCGCTGATGATGGCGATGTGCTGGTCATCAGTGTTCTCGGTGGCGGTTGTTCAGGATTCATGTATGACTTGCAAATTCAATCCAAACCCGAAGAAGAGGGTTGGCAGTTTGTGAGCTGTGATGGCATTACGATCGCCGTACACGATCGAGATAGTGTACAATTGTCTGGAATTACATTAGATTTTGTCAACAGTCTAATGGGAGGCGGTTTCAAAGTGGTCAATCCCAATGCACAGAAGGCTTGCAGTTGTGGTAAATCATTCCGCTAATCTTCACTTTGCCTTCAATTTAGGCGTTTTTGGAGGGATTGCGTCTTCTCCTTCTTGGAGTGTTGATGGCGCTCGCAGCATGTCTTCAAAATTGAACGGTTCTTGTTCATCTGTTTGCTTTCCATCGTGCTCTAAATGCTGTCTCAGTGAACGAATCGGATTCAATTCCATTCGATCGTGTTCTCGGGTGAATGCATACAATGTTGGATCGTATCGTTCAACGATTTGTTTTTGGAAAACCATTCTAACTCGATCAGACCGGAGTCCGAAAAATGAAATTTCTACCATGATCGCTACTGCAGCTGCACTGTACAACACCATTAGTACAATCCCTGCAAACCAAATCGGATCTGAAAAGATTGAGTTGCTGGCTCCAATTTGTGTAAGGAACAATTGTCGGCTTAGCAAGAAAAGCAAACCCAATCCAACGACCGGTGCAAGGATATCATCGACAAGTCGCTCCATGGGTTGCAATCTGCGTTGACTGGTGTCTGCAAAGACCAACTCACCGTGTGATGCCGCTTTGACGATGACAATCACACTGGTAAGCAATAGGAAAAGCAAGACGGTAAATGTAATTCCAAGCCAAGTGGGCAGTGGCATGTAAGAGACAATCAGATAACAAAACAATCCCAAAAATGCTGTTGTTGGCAATCGGTGCATGTGCTCTACCATTGCATCTTCTTCTCGTACTCCGGTGTCCAATCGGTGAATGCCAATGATGCCCCAGTGCATCAAACGCAAAACCACATCGACGATTTTTGCAAGTAAACCTCGATCGATTAGGATCCATTCGGCGATAAGAATCAATGGGAACAGTAGAATAAACAAAATTGCACCAATCAACCCAACTAGCGGAGACAGAATAAGGACGGGCAACAACATGAAATGCGGCAACTTGAGTGGGTGGAGAACATCCATTTCGATTCGACCCTGCCGCACAATATCGATTGGTAAACCACGGGCCAAATGGTCCAACTCTTGTCTTCTTACAGACAACGGCTCACCAGCGTCCAGTACTTGTCTGACCCAACTACGATACCGAATGTGCTCAGGTAGATTTCCGACTCGGATTGACCACCAAAATCGAAGTGGTAGTGCGAGTACAATCGGTACGAGAAGCACGCCAACAGCGATGAGTAGACTGGTGAAATCCTCTGCCACATTTGGGTGTACACTGTTCATGACTTAACAAAAGCGGAACTCAAACTCGGATGGTCCCGATTATCGAAGATGCTGGTACGAGCCCGAAGTTGTGTGAATCCTCAGTTCCAGTGGGGTCTGGATTGTCACCTTCGAGAAAGAACTCTCCATTTTGAATACGCTTCACGCGTTTCACGATGTGCATATTCTTCCAGGGGTGCTTTGCAACGACGACATCGCCAACCTTTGCTGTGGAATCTGATTCAGCCTCGACTTGATCCCCATCACAAAATGTGGGCCACATGCTATCGCCATGGATGCGCACATCAAACCGAGCCAATTGGCTCAGCTCGCGCGAATCCAGGAAATTTCGCCTCGGCCCTTAACATTCCAAAACATGTTGTGAATCTGTTCGATTGCATCCATCAACTCTTGGGCGTGTTCCGCCGAAACTTCAACCTTGCAGGCACTGCAAAGTTTGGCAGCCTTCCAAAAAATGTCGTGCAAGTCAGGAATGGCCTCAAGATGTTGAGGTTTGAAGAAGTCAGTCCATAGGACGAGAAGTTCATCCTTGCACTTCTGCGCTTCTTCTTCCTTGATTGCAGCATATCGACTCATGGTGTTGATGTAGGCTGCAGAACCACAATCGCTGCCATGATTTTCAGCGAGTGTCAGCATCTTGTTGGTCATGGATTGCACGGCTTCACCGGCAATTCGTGCACTGGCCGGGTCATAGACTCCACAAGGTCCATCACAATGGGCTTCAGCATCAATTACGTAGGGTGTGTCTGTCGACATGAACCGACCCATTCGAATGCCGCCTATGAACATGCGTATGTTCATGGGGTGGATTGACAACCGAAAAACATGGCCAGAATTGCGGTGACTGATGGCATGGCCGAGGCTGCAGTCGAGGTCTTGGAAAATGCTGGGCATGAGGTGGATCTAAATCCGCAAGACCTCAATGGGTTTGATGCAGTTGTCATTCGTTCGGCCACCAAGATGAATGCAACAGCGATTGCAGGAGCGCCCACTCTCAAACTGATTGGTCGGGCAGGTGTAGGTGTCGACAACATCGACTTGGATGTGGCCACTAAATCCGGAATTTTGGTTTGCAATACCCCCGGTTCCTCAACTCAATCCGTAGTCGAGTTGACTATCGGTCATCTTCTTTCATCGACTCGACATATTCCAAAGGCGGATCGAGATTTGCGCAAGGGCGAGTGGACGAAGAAGGCGTTGAAAGGAACAGAACTTTCAGGCAAGCGAATCGGATTCATTGGATTCGGCCGCATTGCTCAGGGAGTTGGGCGTGTTGCGAGCGCGATTGGCATGGAGTTGCATGCGTACGATCCATACCTGCCCAATGAGGTCGCTTTGGAGCAAAATTGCCAACTACATTCCGACGTAGAGGATGTATTTCGCCACTGTACACACATTGCGATACATTGCAATTTAACAGACGAAACGCATCATTTGGTAAATGAACATACTCTCTCATTAATGCCCGGAATTGGGGCCGATGGAATCGCGTGCGGCAATCATCTTGTCTCGTGTGCACGAGGCGGAATCGTCAACGAAGATGATGCATTGAAGGCCCTTGAAAATGGAACGCTATCTTCCTGCGCTCTTGATGTATTTGAAAACGAACCCGAAACAACACATCCGATTTTGAATCACCCAAATTTTCATGGTACACCACATATTGGTGCCGCAACTCATGAAGCTCAAGCAAGAATTGGATTTGAGATGGCCAATTTATTGATTGCATTTTTCAATGGAGATACACCCAAATCAGTGGTCAACAAAACAGTTCTGGAGTAAGAGTACTTGAACCACCGAGTTTCGATTCGAATCAATGTCAGAGCGAATCCTCATCCATTGCGATTTGGATGCGTTTTACGCTGCTGTGGAAACCATCCATCACAACCTCGACCCTCAGGTGCCGCTGATTATCGGTAGTGATCCAAAGGGGGGTCAAGGCAGAGGTATTGTATCCACTTGCAACTATGCTGCGCGGGAATATGGTGTTCGAAGTGCCATGCCCATTTCCGAAGCATGGCGTCGATGTCCCGGTCCACCACTGGGTTCTGCATTGTACCATCGAGGTGCCTATCGGTTGTATCGTAGGGCGTCGAATCGTGTCATGAAAATTCTATCGAAGCATGCAGATAAGTTTGAACAGGCGAGCATAGATGAGGCCTATCTCGATGTAACGGAAACTTGTCATGGTGATTGGAATCAAGCAGAGGCGCTTTGCAGATCGTTACAGCAATCGATACAAGATGACATTTCACTCAGTGCATCATTTGGTATTGGCCCCACTCGGGTCTCGGCCAAGATGGCAAGTGAGGCACGGAAACCAGGTGGTGTTTTTCTTGTTCCACCGGGGGGACTAAGGGAGTTTTTCTCTGTACATGAATGTCGAGCAGTCCCCGGTATTGGGCCGAAGGCAGCACAGTTGTTGGGTGAAATGGGTGTCCAAACACTTGACGATGCTTACCGAGAAGGACCCGATTACTTGGCAGATGCTTTTGGACGTCGTAGAGCGGATGCATTGTGGCGGATTCTGGAAGGAGAATCATCGAACGAAGTGAGTCCTCTTCGTTCCCGAAAAAGCATCGGTAAAGAGCACACATTTTCTCAAGATATTTCACATCCGAGTGTCGTTTTTGAGATGCTGATGAATCTAGTTCAACGAGTCACAAAGAAACTAATCGACTTGGAAATTACTGCAAGAAATCTCGAAGTGAAATTGAGATACAAGGGTTTTGAGACACTTTCTCATGCTCGAAGTCTGCCAATATCACTCGATGATGAGGAGACTTTTGGGCGTGTAGCCATGCGATTGTTAGCAAACATCTACGACACCAATCGACCCGTTCGTCTGGTTGGATTTCGGTTAGGGGATCTTGAGGCACCACCAAATCGACAATCTTCACTAGACTCATTTCGAGAAGAGGAATAATCAGATTAGATTGTGCATTGCGACCAACTCTTCAGAGAATTCTGTCAATTCATCTGGAATTACAATTCCTTCTACCTCTGCGTTCAGACTGAGACCTGCCTCTTTTTTGGCTCTCCAAGTCTCACTGTTAAATTCGCACAATGCAACGGTCATCGAACGCATTCTGGCAGCTTCATCGTCATTGGCCATGGGCGTAGCAGGATAATCACGTACATCGACAGAACTTACTCCGTACAGCGTCTCACTCAAGTGGTGTGTGAAAAACGGACAAATCGGGCTGAAGATTGTTAGCAGATCTTTGACGATTCGATGGATGGTCCATGCCGCATTTTGGTCTTCGTCATACAATCTACGTTTTGCCATCTCCAACCAGTGACTTGGCAGTACATCCGTTCCAAAATTCTTGATTGTCCGCGTTGCAGTGAATATGTCAATGGCATCCCATGCTTGATGAACGCCCTCAAGAACTTGGGTGAATTCAGACAGAATCCATCGATCACCAGCACACAAATCCTCAGGTGTTGATTCAAGATCAGACGGGATTGGGAATTGAGAAGCGAATCTTGCGACGTTGAATATCTTCGTCAAGACGCCGAAATATTTGGCCTCGATTTCCTCTGGATTAATGTGAAAATCATCGCCAACTTGTGCATCACATGCTTTCCACAAACGGAAGCATTCGCTTCCGATTTTGTTTGCTTTTAGTTGCACACTTTTGTCAGGGCCCTTTACTTTCCACGAGCCAGTTCGACCTCCTGCGCCACATTCCAACACACTGTCGGCATCAATTCCATTGCCCAATGACTTGGACATTTTTCTTCCCCAAGGGTCCATGCCTAGACCGTCAATCCAAACATTTTGGAAACCCGGTTTATCCATCAATAGTGTACTCTTGAGCAGTGTGTAGTACAGCCATGTCCGTACGATTTCTTTCCCCTGGGGGCGAATGCCAGTTGGAAATGCCTTGTCGAATGTTTCTGGGTCATTGAGGTATCCTGAAACAAATAGATTTGAGTTTGAAGAATCCATCCAAGTGTCAAACACTTTCTCTTCACCAACGATTTTCCCCAAACTGGATTTCAAATCAGAAAATGACCCTAAATCCTCACGAGATTCTCGATCCAATACGCGACTATTTTCGGGAGGATTCTGGCACCATGGCTGGACATAATCGCCTGCCGGTGGGACAATCACTCTTGACTCGTCTGCGGAATACCAAATCGGAATTTCAGTGTGATACCATCGACGCCGACTGATTGGCCAATCAATGCTGACATTTTCCATCCAGTCCAGCAGAAATTGTTTGTTTCGCGT
>MDSW01204871.1_pt1 | contig 10589 bp, 9 predicted proteins | sample 811171 | NCBI WGS metagenome assembly MDSW01 (sample SAMN05326641, study PRJNA326480) | marine metagenome | isolation source: seawater | place: Atlantic Ocean: North West | collected 2012 | reverse complement strand
TTTGATTAAATTAATTATATTCCTATCGGGTTGACCTGGTATATGTGTTGTATCGGTAATATAGCAAATAGACTTACCATTAAAATTTACCCTATACCCTGTAGCTCCGTTTTCATGGTTAAGTTGACAAGTATTTATATTAATATTTTCTGAAAATTTTAGAGTTTCTCCAGCTATAAAATCTTTAAATTTGATTTCTGACGGGAAAATATCTAGGCCAACTGGCCAAACTGGATCACTCATTATATTAGATAAAACATTCTTAATGTTATTTCTTGGCTTAAGATGCCCAGCAAAAAAATCAATTTTATTTTCTGGGTTAAATGCTGGTGAAAAAAAAGGTAGGCCACATATATGGTCATAATGAGTATGAGAATATAAAATTCTATAAGTTGTGTTACTTTCTTTTGCTAGTTCATTCCCTAAATATCTTATTCCAGTACCTGTATCAAAAATAAATATCTGATTTCCGCACTTTATTTCAACGCAGGATGTATTTCCACCGTATTTTGATACATTGGAATCTGCGCATGCTATACTCCCTCTCACGCCCCAAAACTTTACATAAAATTCCGATCTGTTATTCAAAATTAACCTGTCCAATAAAAAATAATTATCTATCTAATTTATTTAACGTAACTTTAACCTATAACCACCCTCTTCATTCATTAAGTATTCTGGTCGTTTATGGTCTATTTCAATTTTTTTTCTAAGTTTATAAATATGAGTTTCCAAAGTATGCGTATCTACAAATTCATTGTAACCCCAAACTTCTTTTAATAAAACATCTTTTGATACAATAATATTTTCTTCCTTAGATAAATACTCAATTATCGCAGTTTCTTTGTCAGTTAATTTAATGTCTATATCAATATTTTGATGATTTACAATTTTTTTTAAATGTGGGTAAAAAATTAAATCCCCAATAATAATTTTTTTATTTTTTCTGTTTTTTATTATTTGGAGGTTTTTTTCTATAGATAATACAAATTCTCTGAATTGTATAGGAGGCTTAATATGAAAAAAGATAAAATTTGAGTGAAGTCTGTCACTTAAAGCTGGTTTGTAATCAGAAATTAAATATATAAGAATATTTGATTCATACCTTATCAATCTTTCACTAGGTAAATACCCAACTAGTTCATTGAATTTGCTATCACATACTAAACATTGATATTTATCGTTATCCAAAAAATTACTTATTGAATGTTTTTTTTCAATAATTGTGGGGTCAAAATAATTAGTTTGTTGAAATAGATTATAAATTTCACCCTGTAAATCTTTGTCATGAAGATATAATAAAATTTTTTTTTGTTTATTCATATTAAAAATATATTGGCTTAAATAGGTTTCCTAACTAATATACATTATAAAAATTTAAATGTGTATCTACATATATAATGACAAATATAATAGAGATTTCTGGAAAAGCAAAATCCTTGAAGTGGAAGGAAACTATTTACCCCTGCAACATAGGATATGGAGGAATAACTAACAATAAAACTGAAGGAGATAAATGTACACCGACTGGATTTTATCCCATAAGAGAAGTTATGTATAGACTTGATAGAATAAAGAATATTACTTCAAAAATTACATTAAAAAAAATAGAAAAAAACTTTAAATGGTGTGATGACCCAATGGATTTAAATTATAATAAATTTCTTAAAGGTCAATATAACGCTTCTTGTGAAAATCTTTGGAGAAAAGATAACCTTTATGACTTACTAGTAGTCATTGGATATAATGATAGCCCTGTTATTCCTTTTCGCGGAAGTGCAATTTTTATACATTGTCAATCTAAATTAGGGTCACCAACAAAGGGATGTATCTCTCTAAAGAAAATTCACCTTAATAAAATTATTCAAACTATTGACAGTGAAACATATGTTAAAATATTTTAGTTACTTTCTCTAGGACCAAAAATTTTTTGTCCTAATCTAATTTGTGTAGATCCAAATTCTATTGCAATTTTGTAATCAGAAGACATACCCATACTTTTTTCTTTTAATTGTAATTTTTCTGCTAAGTTATTAACTAATGCAAAATGTAAACCTGGTTCTTCATTAATAGGTGGTATGCACATTAAACCAATTATATTTAAATTTAAATTTTTATTGCAGGTTTCTATGAAGTCTTCACATTCTTCAATATTGATTCCTCCTTTTTGTTTTTCTCTCCCAGTATTTACTTGAACAAAATATTTAAGTTTTTTATTCATTTGCTTTTCATAATAGTCCAATTTTTCAGCTAGTTTATATCTATCTAGAGATTCTACTACATCAAAAATTTTTATCGCATCTTTCACTTTATTTGATTGAAGAGATCCTATAAGATGGAGTTTAACGTTTGGATAATTTTTTTTTAATTGGTCCCATTTTAATTTTGCTTCTTGTACTTTGTTTTCTCCGAATAAATAATGGCCATGTTTAATTAATATTTCAATGTGTTCGATTTTTTGTTGTTTAGAGACTATTTGAAGTTTTATATTTTTTTCAATTTTGTTTATAGATTTAGATAATAATTTAATATCTGTCTTGCATGAATCTAAATTGTTAATTATTGAATTATTAGTCATATTATTAGGTAAATTGTGAAATCATCTATTACTAAGTTATTAAAAAAATCAGTATATTTAAACAACACTGCGTTGGTGAAAAATAAAAACTTCTATCCAACGCTATGGTTTTTTACTGATAATTCAAGAAATCCTGACCCATATGCGATTTTAAATCAACTACCAAAAAATACTGGGATAGTCTTTCGAGATTATAACACACCAAAAAGAAATCATATAGCAGCAAAAATGGCTGAATTCTGTAGAAAAAAAGACTTAGTTTTACTCATAGGAGGCGATGTAAAACTTGCCCTAGAAGTCGGCGCAACTGGTGTTCATATTCCCGAGTATAATAGTCAAAATCTACCGTATTTGAAAATAAAAAAACCTAATTGGATAATTTCTACCTCTGTACATGGTAAACGTTCTTATCAAAAGGCAAAATCCTTGGGAATAAATATTATATTTTTATCCCCTGTTTTTCCTACTTCTAGTCATCCTAAGGGTAAACCTCTAGGAAGTCTTTATATTAGTAGATTAGCAAGAGATTTTGGTGTATTCTCGATTGCTCTAGGTGGTGTTAACCTAAAAACCGTTGATGGCCTTAACGGAACTGGCGTTAACGGGATAGCAGCAATTTCTGGCTTGATTGATTAATTTATAGTGTAACATTTTATATGAATAATTTATCTTCTTTTAGTGACTTAATAAAACCAATTAAAGAGAAAAATTTTTTTGAAAATTTTTATGACAAAAAATTTTTACATATTAAAGCTACCGATTCTAATAAATTTCTTAATATTTTTAATTGGGATTCCTTTTCTAGGATTCTTAATATGACTTCTATTTGGACTTCTTCAAGTCTTCAATTAGTACTAGATAAGAATAAAATTGAGGCTGAAGATTATTGCTATCCTGGTATAGACAGAGATGGAAATGAAGTTTTTCAACCACAGCCAAACAAAATAATTGAATATTTAAATAAAGGTGCAACCTTAATTGCTAATGAAGTTGATACTCTCGATTTTAATGTAGGTTCAATAGCAAATATTTTAGAACAAAAATTTTCATCTAAAACACAATGTAATATTTATTTTTCAAAACAAGGTAGGCAAGGTTTTGACGTCCATTTTGATGTTCATGAAGTTTTTGCTATTAACCTAATAGGAGAAAAGGTATGGAATATTTATGAAGGTAGACTAGATAATCCTATTAATAGTGAAGCGTATATCTCATTAGATAAAGAATATGCAAAAAATAATTGTGGTAAAATAATTGAAAAAGTACTAATGAAACCAGGAGATATTCTTTACATACCAAGAGGCCAATTTCATGAAGCCCTAGCATCGAGTGATAGGTCAATGCATCTCTCCTTTAGTGTTACTCATCTTATTGGTCATGATATTTTAAGCATTTTATTTAATGAAGCTATGAATAATTCATTTTTTAGATCAAACTTTCCTATGTCTTTTGAAGGAAAGGAAGAAATGGAAAAATGGTTAAAAATATTTAATAAAGATTTGTCATCTATAATTAATAGCAGCAAATTCTTTGATATAATTAGTCAACAGGTAAATAATTATAAACTAACAAGGGGTAATTATGATTTTCCTAATGATATATCTATAAATTTGAAGCAAAAATTTTCTATTAAGAATAATGTAATTTTAAAAAATATTGGTGGTAAAAGTATCTTAGAAATTGATAAAAAAGGAATTACAATTCCTGATAAGTATATTCAAACTGTTAAAGAATTAATTTCGCTCGAATCATTTACAATTGAAGATGCTCAAAGTAAATCTGAAAACCTTAATTTAGAAAACTTAATAAAACTTATTGAAGATCTTTCTAATATGAATCTTATAGATAAACAATAAAAAAGGCAGGTCCTAAGACCTGCCTTTCTCAACATTAAGTATGCTAATTAGAATCCTACTGAAGTAATCACTAAGAATTCTGTTACGCTGTTTTCATTAGCGGCATTATTTTGGTCATCAGTCATATCCCATGAAGCAATTTTCGCTCCAATTGATACACCTGGGCCAATTGATCTGTTTGCAGCGATACTAAGAACTGTTGTCTCATCATCACCTGTTGCAACGCCACTTTCTACGATTTCATTTTCACCAGCATAGTACTCAACACCAACTGTTGTTCCACTCAAACTTGTTGTAATACCAAGTCTAAAGTGTGTTTGGTCAGTATCTTGTGCTGCAGGAGGTCCAACTTCTTGGTTTTTCCAACTACCACCAAATCTGATGTTACCTACAGTTACTGTACCACCAAAGTTCCATTGTTGTGAGTCATTTTCACCAGCTGCTTCAGCACTAAATTGAGCCAAACCACCACCAAGACTGATAGCTGCGCCACCAATGCTTGTTGAGTAGTTTGCACCAAACTCAGTTGTTCCACCAAATTCACCAGCTGATCCGTCATCACGATCGCCTAATGTAGCAAAATCAGCTCTTTCAGGTGTATATGAAATACCCCACTGCATGCCAAGTAGCTTTGGACCTCTGTATGTAATTTTTGTTCTATCACCTTCAGCACCACCACATGCAAATGGAGCTATGCCGTTAGTTCCTGTTGCACCAGAAAAAGTAGCACAACCTGTAATAGAACCACCAATTACGAATGGACCGAGGTGTCTAAATTGGTCAGAAGCACCGTCTTCACTACCTAATTCAATACGACCCCATGATTCTTCATTTTCAATATAGAGCATTTGTTCATCGATAGAAGCGTTAGCGCCGTCAGTAGCCATTTCTACTTTAACACCGACCTCTAGACCGTTATCAAGAACTGTTGCACCTCTGAAAACAATTTCACTATCCAGTTGGATAGCTTCACTTCTGACGTTTGGAACAGATGTGTCATCCTCAGAAATCCAACCAACCGCAGCGTTCATGTAACCACCAACGCTAAGTTTGATTGGGTCTGCTGCATTAGCAGTTGCTGATGCAGCAAGTATTCCGGCTGTTACTATAGCCGTAGTACCAATTAATGATCTTTTCATTTATACTAGTCCTTTGTTTACAAAGAAAAATGTCGCAACCATTTACGACAGCTTCATTAAAGTGATATTCATCACAAATGTCCAGCACTTGCATTATTGTTTTTAATTGGTGTTGTAATATTACAACAATTTTAGGTGTTTGGATTCCTGAAAAGTATCAGTAAGATCTAGTTTTACTCGAAAATTCTCCATATATGTTGCATTTTAGTCACCATGCATCATTGTTAATTTTGCAATATATTAAAACAATAATATTCTACTTAATAAATATGCCTTCAATTGCTACCTAGCAAAAAGTATCATATTCATTAAGTTGTTTTTTTATTGTATTCCTATAGGGTATTTTGATGTTAGTTAATTCAAGAAAAATTAAGTATTTTTTTTCCATAGTTCTACTCATATTTCTTTCAAGTTGTTCAGCGATTGAATCAAATAACGATCCTATAGTAAAAATGCCTAATACAGGCGATGCTAGTGTTTGGGTGCCCCAAAGTGTAGTTGATGAAAAATCAGCTGGTTCAATTTTTGGTGATAGTGGAGTACCTCTATTTAATGAACAAAGAGAGAAATCTGGTAGCTCAGGAATAGGAGTAAATGTTTTTCTTTGGAGAGCAACTTTAGATACTACTTCATTCCTTCCATTGCTCTCAGCAGATCCTTTTGGGGGTGTAGTAATTACTGACTGGTACCTTCCTATGGAAGCTCCTGATGAAAGGTTTAAGTTAACCATCTATATTCTTAATAAAGAACTTAGAGCTGATGGCTTAAAAATTTCTTTATTCAAGCAAAGAAGAAACAATAATGGAGAATGGGTAAATTCTGAATTTGATAAAGATTTAGTTAGAAAACTTGAAGATACTATTTTATCTCGAGCAAGAGAACTTAAAATCGCTTCTATAAAAACAAAATAAGACTATAGTTTGTTTAACTAACTTTAACTTTTCCAAATCTTGTTTTTCTACTAGGTAATTTTATGAAAGAATATTTCGAGCGCTATAATTTTGAAGTTAATGAAACAAAATGGCAAGATACATGGAATAAAATAAATGCATTTAAAGCTGAAATAGATCCATCTAAACCTAAATATTATGTCTTAGAAATGTTTCCTTACCCATCAGGTAGAATTCATATGGGACATGTAAGGAATTATACTTTGGGTGATGTAGTTGCTAGATATAAAAGATCTAAAGGCTTTAATGTTCTCCACCCAATGGGTTGGGATGCTTTTGGCTTACCAGCAGAGAATGCTGCTAGAGATAAGAATATACATCCATCCGATTGGACATATGAAAATATATCTAATATGCGCTCAGAACTTAAACGTATGGGACTATCAATTGACTGGGACAGGGAAATAGCAACATGTCATCCTGGCTACTATAAATTCCAACAACAATTATTTATTGATATGTTTAATAAAGACCTTGTGTATAGGAAAAAATCAATGGTCAATTGGGACCCTGTAGACAAGACTGTTTTGGCAAATGAACAGGTTATTGATGGAAAAGGATGGAGGTCAGGTGCTCCTGTAGAAAAGAAAGAACTGTCACAATGGTTTTTTAGAATTACTAAATATCAAAATGAACTACTCGATGAATTAAATAAATTAAAAAGATGGCCTGAACGAGTTAGATTAATGCAAGAAAATTGGATTGGTAAGTCACAAGGGGCTCAGATTGAATTTGAAATTGATGATTCATCAGAGACCTTACCTGTATATACGACTAGGCCTGATACAATTTTTGGTGCTACATTTTGTGCAATTTCGCCTGAGCATCCCCTTTCTTTAAAGCTTTCTAAAAAGTCAATTAAAGCAAAAGAATTCATAGAAGAATGCAATAAACTTGGAACTAGTGAAGCCATTATTGAAAAGGCAGAAAAAAAAGGTTTTAAAACTGATTTATATGCAATCCATCCTTTTAAACAAACTAAGTTACCTATTTTTATAGCAAATTTTGTTTTGATGGAGTACGGAACAGGAGCAATTTTTGGGTGCCCTGCTCATGATCAAAGAGATTTAGATTTTGCAAAGAAAATGGGTCAAGAAGTAATTCCAGTTGTTAAACCAAATAATATTAACGCATCGTCATTTAAAATAAATAAAGAAGCTTATACAGGTGAAGGTAGATTAATTAATTCAGATTTTTTAAATGATTTAGATATAAATACAGCACAAAAAGAAGTAATAAAAAGATTAGAACAAAAAGGCAAAGGTAAAAGTATAACAAATTATAGATTAAGAGACTGGGGAGCATCAAGACAGAGGTATTGGGGATGCCCAGTTCCAATTATTTATTGTGATAGCTGCGGAACTGTCCCTGTTCCTTCATCTCAACTTCCTGTTGAATTACCGAGTTCTATTGACTTGGAATCAACCGGAAACCCTCTTGAAAAAGCAACAAAATGGTATGAAACATCATGTCCAAATTGTTCCCAAAAAGCAAAAAGAGAAACTGATACGCTAGACACTTTTGTAGATTCGTCATGGTACTTCGCAAGATTTTGTTCTCCAAAGGATAATTCTGTTGTAAATAAAAATGATGCAAATTATTGGCTACCAGTTGACCAATATATTGGTGGTATAGAGCATGCTATATTGCACTTACTCTACTCACGATTTTTTGTAAAAGCTATGAATCAATGCGGATATATAAATATATCTGAGCCTTTTGATGGTTTATTTACTCAGGGTATGGTTTGTCACGAGACATATCTTAGTTCAAACAATGACTGGCTTTATCCAGAAGAAATCAAGTTTTTAAAAAATGGAGATGCAAAACGATTATCGGATAATTCTAAGGTTAAAATTGGAAGATCCGAATCAATGTCAAAATCTAAAAAAAATGTTATCGATCCTGGTTCAATTATAAGACAATATGGAGCTGATACTGCAAGATGGTTTATGCTGTCAGATAGTCCACCCGAAAGAGATTTAGAATGGACAGATACGGGTGTTCATGGCGCATGGAAATTTATAAATAAGTTATGGAAACTTGTTACATCTAACCTCTCATGTATTCCTCAAAATCTATCAAATGAGCCTAAAGATCTAGACGAAAATAGTTTAAAATTACGAAAGAAAAGCCATAAAGCAATTAAAAATATTACTGAATGTTTAGAGGATTTTAGATTTAATGTAGCAGTCGCAAAAATTCATGAATTAGTTAATGATCTTCAGAATTACCTTGGTCATAAAGACATTTCTGGATGGGTAAAGCGAGAAAGTATAGAAATAATTATAAGACTATCAAATCCTATGTTGCCACATATAACAGAAGAGCTTTGGCAAAAATTAGGTAATGAATCGTTGCTCTGTAAGGAACCATGGCCTTCACCTATAGCATCCTTATACCAAGAAGAAAGTGTAAATATATCTATTCAAATAAATGGTAAGCATAAAGTTAATTTAAATATTTCTAAATCATTAGATAAAAAAAATGTTGAATTAATTGCTTCACAGAATGTAAATATAAATAAAGCTTTGACTGGAAAACAGGTTGCAAAAACCATATTTGTACCCAATAGGATTTTTAACTTTGTCTTATCAAAATAATTTTTTGAAATTTACAATACATTTTTGTTTTATTCTTGGGCTATTGGTAATCAAAAATTGTGGATTTCAACCGTTATATGCAGTCAAAGATGGAGTAAGTTTATCTATATTAGAATCTCAAATAGAAATTGAAGATATTAATGGAAGAGTAGGACAGACTTTAAAGAACGCTCTTTTAGAAAATTTCGGTTCAGAATCTAATTCAAATAAATCATACTTATTAGAGATAAAACTTAATAAATCAGTTGTTCCTCTAGCATTTAGAAGAGATAAAACAGTAACGAGGTTTAATGTGATTATAGATTCAGAGTATACACTTAAAAATATAAATAATGGAGAACTATTAACTAGTGGGACTTCAAGTTCTATTGCTTCCTATAGTGTAGTTTTTTCAGAATTTGCAAATTTATCTGCTGCTAAGGATGCTGAAGAAAGAGCTGTAATTGATTTAAGTAAGAATATATCTAGAATAATTGGTTTTTATCTTATTAATTCAATAGAGAATAATTAGATGAAAATATTTTCAAACAAAGCTGAATTTTTTTTAAGGGAAATTCCTGATAAAATTTTTGGAATATTACTTTATGGTCCTAACCAAGGATTAATTTCCCTTAGAGCTGATAATCTATATTCTTCCTGGTTTATCCAAAAGCAGGAAAACCTTGATGTTATTAAAATAGAGGGCTCTGATATAATTAAAGATAATTCTATTTTAATTGATAACCTTAATTCTATTTCATTGATTGCTAATAAACTTATTATCTCTATCACTGATGGTTCAGATAAATTAACAAAGATTCTAAAGCAAATTGATTTTAGAAACTATACAGATACAAAAATTGTAATTAAAAACGAAGAAATGGGGCCCAGATCAAGTCTCAGGAAATTATTTGAGGATAATGAATATTTAGCTTCTATACCATGTTATGATGATGAAATTATAGATAATATTTCCTTTGTAAAAGATACATTCAGTAAAAATAATTTATCAGTTTCAAATAGTATTATTGAAGAAATTTCTAACCTTTTATCTAGTGATCGACTTATAAACTACCAGGAACTTAAGAAATTGATAACATATATTAATGATGACACAAATATTTTAAATTCATGTAATTTAGAAAATATTCTTAATACGAACAATGATTTTTCTTTAGAGAATATTTCCTATGCTGTAGCAGGTGGATCGAAAATTGAATTAATAAAATTCATTAAATCTGCTTTTAGAATAGGTACTAGTCCTATTTCTATTATTAGAGCATGTAATTATCACTTTGAAAGACTATTGATCGTAAAACAAAAAACTGAAATGAATATCCCCATAAAGGAATGTATGAATCAATTAAAACCGAAAGTGTTTTTTAAAAGAGAGAGAGCATTTATAAATCAAGTTAATAATTGGAATTTAGAACTATTGATTAAAGTTGTTACCTCTCTTCTCAAAGCGGAACTTCTTTGCAAAC
>MDSW01197355.1_pt1 | contig 10590 bp, 11 predicted proteins | sample 811171 | NCBI WGS metagenome assembly MDSW01 (sample SAMN05326641, study PRJNA326480) | marine metagenome | isolation source: seawater | place: Atlantic Ocean: North West | collected 2012 | reverse complement strand
TAAAATCCTCATTTTACTTGAATTTGCATAATTATCGATATTAAAAATTATACTAGATTCTAATAGTCTTTTAGTGTCACCTGCAGTAGTATCTAAATCAATAGTTCCGTTAGAAGTAATAATAATTTGAATTCCATTATTGATATTCCAAATTAACCAATTACTTAATGACTGCATTCTAGATAAATTACTTTTCAATTCTTCAAAATCTTCAATAAGTATCATTTTTAAATTAATAATGTCTTGAGCCATATGAGGTAATTCCTTTGAATTATCTGCAAGAGTTCCGGAGCGAATAATCCTTACAGATTCATTTCCATATAATGTTTGAATTTCATAGCAAGTGGCTAAAGAAATATGTGTTTTTCCAACCCCCATATTTCCTTGAATGTGTATTGGATTTAGGTGTGAACCTGGTCTTTGAATTACAGATTCCATGGTCTTTGTTAATTGTCTATTTTCTTCCACAATATGCCAATTTTCCATTGTTTTTGCAATGCTTGTTGATAGGACTGGAGGCCATTTAATTTGATTTGAGTCTTTAGAGATATTTATTTGAGTATGGTCTTCATTGTTGTTTAATTCTTCTAGTGCAACTTTCCAAATCGGCCCTTGTTTTTTCTTGTTTGGACTTTCTTCGTTCGTTTGATACTCATTTTGTTCATCATTTTTAGTCAACCAAGATTTTCTATTTTTAGACTGAATGGGTAAACTAATTCTTGGTTTTGACTTGTAATTTAATTCTAATAAACTCGGACGAGTTGCCGCTTTTCTTTTATTTTCTATGGGTTTATCTACAATTCCTAATCTCTTTTGAGCTGCTGAAATTGCATCATCTAGAAAACTTGGAACCCGCTTCAATCTAGTCCGCCCGACTACTCCTTGTGTTTAGAAGCATCATAATATTGACGATAGGTTTTATTCCTGTCTTTTTTCTCCCAACTAGTTTTTTTTGTATTGGTAGATTCATTTTCTTTGGTGATTTTTGAGGCTTGTTCAAGGCTTGATCTTTTATCAAATTTTCTTAGATTCTTTCTTTTTTGTTTTGTTCCTAAAAGTGTGACTTTGGTCGGAGATTTAGGGCCTTTATTTTCTTTAAATTCTAAAACTTCTTGTTCAAATGTTTTTTCTTCTTCGATTTTAGTTTCAATTACGGTTCCTCTTTTCGAATCTTCTTCATCCCATTTTTCAATAATTCCGCTTAGATCTAATCTACTCGCTTCATTATTAATCTCTTTAATTTCAGTTTTTTGAATTTCTATTATTTCTGGTATGATGGGTAATTCTATTTCCATTTCAGTTTTTTTAGAAATATTTTTTGAATTTAATATTTCATTCCATAGAATTTCTTGTTTATCTGGAAGGTGGAATAGATGGCCTTCTAAATCCTCGGGAGATAAAATCCAGTCTTCAATATCTTCGGAATTTAATTCATCCAGTTCTCGTTTAATTAATGCTTTAGATCTAGTGTCAAATGCATCAAGATTTATTGGAATAAAAGCCAAATCATCTGACGTAGTAGAAATGTCAACTAATCTACGTAAGAAATCTAATGTTCTATCTCTTCCATGAATTGCATAAAGGAATTCAAACCCATCTAGTACGACTACACTGCGAGGGTTTTTCTCAAAAAAATTCTTAATCTCAGAATATAGTACTTCTAGTTGTGGGCCCATGATTTGCTCATCTCCTTGAGATTTTTCTGTAAGCCAATAACATGAATCTAATTCAATTTCAAATTCGTTATTAATCCTAGAACCTGGGATTCTAGAGATAATCATTAATTCATGATCGATATTAGATAACTTTGATGCTAATGTTAATGCATTTTTAGGATTACTTTCAGCAATTAAATATGCATGACCAGGATATAATTCGGAAAGATTCTCCCCCTTCATTCGTCTTAATTTAGCCTCTATTGCTCTTTCAAATTCTGGAGAATTATTCGTATCAAATTTTTGTTCTGGTAATTCTCTAGAACTAGTCCATGTTTTTGAATTAATTTCTTTTTGTTTCCACCATTCTGAATTTTGTTCCTCATCTAAATTTAAATCCAAATTTAGTAATGAACTGGGGAACGTTTGTAATAATAAATCTACATCTATATTTCTGTGTACAGTTAATAGACAATCTAATTCTGCAGCATCATCATCAATTTTTTCTAATGCATTTGCAGCATGTTTAATGATGTTTCCAGAATACATAGCCATTAAGGGTGCACCATTTCTAAAAACAACATATCCAATTCTTGAATTTTGATTTTTATGCCCTATTTCAGAACGAATGTATGAATCTACTTTTGCATTAATAATGTCTTTTGCCAATAGAGATAAAACAGAAGGACCACCTCTTCTTTTTTCAGTAATTACACCTATAGGTAAATCCAGCAACTAATCTCCTCTTTTTTGGTGATGTTGATTATTACTTCTTGAATTCATGGGCTATTATTCTTGAAAAAGAGTAATTATTAGATTATTTTTGATTGGCGAGATTTATTCACTTTGACTAAATGCCCAAGGTATGGACGATGACGGACCACCAGTTGGTTTTGTTGTTTTGAGTAAATTAGAATCGGGAAAAACAATATTAAATGAGTCTTTATTACGAATTTTCACATCTTTTTGTTTTTTGATATTTGGTTTAGTATTCTTCATATTTTTCTCTAAAATCATTTCAACTTTATTTTTGGTACCTTCTTTTTTTATGATGATAATTTTCTTAATTAAATATCAAAGGAAAAAAACAATCATGAAATCTATTGCGGTTAATTTAGGACATCCTTGGATCGAGGAAGAACATGATGTTGATGAAGCAGATGTAGCTTACAGAATGTTGGAATCTTGGGAAATATTACCTAGAGTTGGTAGAATTGTTAAAAATTTAGAGGGAGCAGGACTTCTTATTGATGATAAAGAAAATGAAAGAATATTTGAAATCTCAAAAACATTTATTGGAGCAACAATTTTTGATAGTAATAATGAAAAAATAGAATTGGAAGTAATTAAATGGTTAAATTTAGCATTAGCAATTAGAGATGCACAGAATAGTGTTGAAGATGAAATTGAAAATGCAAGAATACGTGAGGAAGATGATGGAATAGATATAGAAAGAATTTGGCCAAAGACTAATCCCGGGGAGTTAAATGTAAAACCTGGTGCAATATTCCGTAAATTATCAAAGAGTAAAAAACAATAATTTTTTGTTTAAACTAACCTTCTAATTTATGGAGTTAATATACACCCGAAAACTTAGTGACTTCTGAAAAGAATTGGAGAAAAATAGTAGACGATTTCCCAATAGAACAAAAAATTCTGTTAGAGGGAGGTAACCTTTCTACGCGATTTTCAAAATTACCATTAACAGTTTCACACCCTGTATTTATCGGCTCTTTTTATGGAATCTTACTTTCAATTGTATTATTACTCCCATATGGGTATACTTCAAATTGGAACTTAAATGAATGGTTTATCGGATGGTCATTATATTCACTATCACTATTGTTGAGTTTAAGCTTACTCGGAGGATTATCTTCATTATTTGTTAATTTTACTAAAAGGATGCCAATTGCAGTACCAAGATTTTTGGTATATTCTGCACCCTTTTTAGGATTGGTATTACTGACTTTTTCAATTAGTATTTCTCAAGTTCCTAGTTGGGTAAACGATTTAGGATTATTTTTGATGATTTTTCCAGGTCCAGTTTATATCCATCTTTCTTGGGCACCTAGGTGGAGATTATTGAATCAGTTGGAACAAAATCTCAACCCTTTCGAAGATTTTGAAGATTATTCTGTTCTAGAAGAAGATTTAGAATTAAACGAAATTGTGGAAAATTTCTCCTCCGAATTAGATAATCCCTAATTTTTTACCTACATTAGCAAATGTTGATATTACAACGTCTAAATCAGATTTTGTTAATCCGGAACTTATCATATATCTTATTCTAGCTTTGTCTTTAGCCACCATTGGGTAAACAATTGGTAATGCAAAAATTCCTTTTTCATATAATTCATTAGATAATTCTTTTGCTAAAATTGAATCTCCACACATTACAGGAATAATTGGTGTTTCTGAAACGCCTGTGTCAAAACCAAGAGATTGCATTTCAGATCTAAAATATTCAGTATTATGCCAAAGCTTTGCATGATGTTCAGGCTCATCTCTTAATACTTCAATAGCTGCTTTTTGAGCAGCAGCAACTCCTGGGGGTTGACTCCCTGATAATAACCATGATCGGCTGTGATTAATTGCATGTTTTTTGACTGATTCACTTCCTGAAAGAACACCTCCCTGTACACCAAGTGCTTTTGAGAATGAACCAACTTCAAAGTCTATTTTACCTTGTAATTTAAAATGGTCAACTATTCCTCTTCCTCCGTCTCCAAGAACCCCTTCTCCATGACAATCATCAACCATGACCATTGCACCATATTGTTCAGCAATTTCGGCTATAAGATCTAAAGGAGCAATATCTCCATCCATACTAAAAACACCATCAGTAATTATCAATTTCCTTCTTGCATTTTTATTCTCTTTGAGTATTTCTTCTAATGCTTCAGTATCATTATGTGGATAAACTGCTCTACTAGCCTTAGTGAGTCTTACTCCATCAATTATTGAACCATGATTTAGCTCGTCTGAGATTATTAGATCTTGTTTGTTTTCTACTAATGTGGGTATTAAACCAACATTTGCTGTGTATCCTGCTGAATAAGTTAATGCGGCTTCAACTCCTTTAAATTCTGCGATTGTAGTTTCTAAATCCTCGTGTAATTGCATATTTCCTGCAATTGCACGAACGGAACCGGAACCAGCACCATATTTTTTTGTAGCCTCAACCATCGCATCAACAACTTTAGTATGTGTAGTAAGATTCAGGTAATTATTTGCACAAAGCATAATGTTAGATCTTCCATCTACAATACAACGGGGTTCTGATGCAGTTTCTAATGCTTTTAATTTCCAATCTAATCCTTGTTCGACAAGATTAGAATATTTTTCTTTCATCCAAGATTGGTCTCCGGGCATATCTTCTCCGAACTTACGAGATATAATCAACCCATTGAAGTTTTGTAATTATTTTCATACAATAATTCATGAATAGGTCATGAGTCGGGTATAATAATGCGACTTTCAGGAATAGTCTCTAGTGGTTTAGGGCGTGCATCAATTTTCATGGCGCAACCTCATTATCAAGAACAATTTTTAGAGATATTAAATGAAGAAGCATGGCCAGGAACTTTAAATGTTAAAGTTGCTGAATCAGATTTAAGTAAATTTATCGCAATGAGGCAAGAATCAGGAATTGATACATTAGGAATTTCAGATTTAGTGGTGGAAAAAGCCAAAAATATAGATTTGTCTAGAGTTAAATTTATTAGAATTAGGGGATTTTTAAGAGAGGGTAAAAGTTTTGGTGGAGCAACCGCTATTAATTGTAAAATTAAAACCTCTAATTCTGATTTAATCCCCTCAGCAATTTTAATTCCAGATTTAACTCGCCATGTAGATGTAATTGAAATTATTTCATCAAAATTTCTTCGAGAAAAAATAGAAGTTTCCGATGGGGATGTAGTGATAATTGAAATTGATATTTGAAATACTTCTGAATAATAGAAAATTACCCCTCAAGTTTTAATTTTAGCATCTGTGAGGATTCAAATTGAAGCCATGCATGATGTTTTTTTGATTCAACCTCGATAATTATTGAGTTGATTCTACGATCATTTTCGAAACTAATAACTTCTGGTGGTTCAGTAAAACTAGTTTTTAATTTTGGAGTTAATTTCTCATGATCTAAATGCCATAATGTGAGCCATCTAGAAGGTGCTAAACCAAAATCAAATTTTTCACTTCCACTTTTTAACGATTCAATAACATCTTTTTCTACAAAATCATTGTTAAGTAATCCATTAATACAATTAGCAATTCTTCTCACCTGATTCCATAAAAAACCCTTGCTTTTTATCTCAAAACCTATGATTCTATTTTCTTTAGAACACCATGGTGAAATTTCTTCAATAACCCTTAGGGTACTTCTTTCATCCTCTTTTTTATAAAAACTTGAAAAATCATGTTCACCTAAAAATATATTTAAAACACTATTAAATATATTATAATCTACTTTTTTATTCCAATTTTCAAGCAATTCCATTCTATATCTGTATGTTCTCATTTTTGCATTTCTAATGTTACAATCCTCAGAAACTTCTTCTGCATCATAAACACAAATACTTGATGGTAAAATATCATTTAACCCCTTAAGTAATCCCTCTGGCAAGTCCTTTTTGATTCCTTCTGGGACTTCTATAATTGCGAAATTCATCCTAGCATTTACACTTGCATCTGTTCTACTGCTAATTTTTACTCCATTAGGGGACCACTTCAATCTTTTACATGCTTTTTCTAATTCCCCTTGAACAGTTTTCAAAGATGGTTGGATTTGACTGCCATGGAATTCATCTCCCAAATATGAGAATGTAATGGCGACTTTCATACTTAGTCACAATTACGAGTCGTTTGACATTAGATTACTTGCATCTTCTGCTGAATAGCCTAATCCGCCAACTGCCCAGATTAGTGCTTGTTTTAACCATGGTTGAACCATTGGGTTTTTCTTCTCAGGATCCATAACTTCAATACTATCTACAATATTTCTTGCTGCCATGTATAATACATCATCAATTGGAATATCAGCTAATTCTAATCTTTTTGCGTAACGTTGGAATTCTTTTACTGCAACGGGAATTCTTCTGCATTCTAGAGCGAAACTTGCAAAATCTGCAATATATTCGTCATTTTCTTCATCTAATTCCATAGCTTTTTTGTAATGCATCATAATTTTCCCACCAGGGACAATATCCTCTTGCTCTTCCATGTTAAGCATATTCGCAAATTCTGCATATGAATGATGCAATAGTGCAACATCACCATTTGATTTTAATTTTCCTTCTAATTCGTCAACAGCTGCTTTAATATCTCCATTTCTAAACATCTCTATTGCATCTTTCATTAATTCTTCACTCATTTCTGTCACTCCCGACAGTAACTGCTGGTAGAATCATGCCTATGAATCAAACGGATGTCTCATTTATTTTCTTGCTTCAAAATATAACGACATTTTTGGATGAGTATTATCAAATAATTTTGTGTTAGTTAAAGGTGGGCTAAGTGATTGCCCAAATCCAGAATGATAAATGTTAGAAAAACCTGCTTCAATACACATCTTCTTTAATTTTTCAAAATTCCAATAATTTATGTGGTAATTCGCAAATTTATCATCAAAACTATTTTTTTCTACAATCCATTGTAAAAAGTCATTGTCCTCTAATACTTCCATTTTTTCTCTGACTTCTAAAGGATGTAAAGGATCATTTGAATTTTCAAAAAATCTACACCGGGCTGTAGAAAGTTCCCTTATCAAAAAGTCTTCTAATTCTATATCATTTGAATCAATTTCAAATTTATTTAAGAACCACTCCATTCTCCAATTCCAAAAATCTTTAACTTTGAATTTAACGCTATTTAGTAATAGGTTTGAATCAGGACAAGTTATTCTTAATACACCTCCTTTTTTTAGAATTCTTTGGGATTCTTTAATGAAATTGATAACTGATTCATCAGTAATATGTTCAATTGTATGGCTGGTATAAATTAATTCAATTGAATTATCATCAAATGGAAATTTTGGCTTTTTCATTAAATTTAATTCTACAAATTCATTTTGAATTTTTGCATATTGCTCAGAACCATAATCAACATTAGTCCAAAATTTATGATTGAATTTTCCTGCACCTACGTTTAAGAATTTTTTATTTATTAGAGATTCTTTAGGATATTGTTGGTATAATCTTGAATCATCTCCACTTTTAATTCTTTCAATTTTATATCCAAGTGCTCTGAAAACACGATCTATTAATGTTCGAGGAATTAACCCCATCATTATTCCTCTTAGTAAATATTGTTTGAAGATTATTCTGATTTAGCCTGGGCTGCCATTAAATCTTTTATTTCTTCAAGTGTTGAACCAGAATCTGCTCCTTTCCATCTATCATTTACTGTTACTGTAACTTCATGGGGCTTTCTTACTCCATAAAAACAGTCGGCGGGGTCTGGTTTTACAGTTCTGATAGTTCTTTGAGATGTTAAAAGAACAAAGAACATTTTCATAATTTTCTTTGGAAGACTAGTAGCTACTGATTCACCCTCTTTGGAATCAAGTGCGCCTCCTGCTGCGCCCGCTGAAATACCAATCGTTTCTTCACCTAATCCAAGTCCACTTCCTGTTAATGGAACTACATTTCCGTAACCCATTATTGTACCAATTGGTCCTTGTTGAACAATAACATCTGTGAAATTACTGTAAAGAATTCTTCTAACACTGTTAGTTAGCATGAAATCTTTCCTGAAAATCACTGCGTCTGTTGTAATTGCATAACAGAATGATCTTTGGAAATAATATACATTTACAAATAGAAATACTATCCAAAATATTCCTGCGATTTCGTAAGGGTATGAACCACTTAAGAAATTTACAGGGGAGTCAGCGGCAAACGCATTTACTAACCAAGCAGTAAATGGGAGTGCTGCTATAACCATCATAGTAAGTGTAAACCATTTTGTACTTGAAGAGATATTTATCCATCTGTTGAACCATGCAAGGAATAGCATTACTAGTGGGAATCCTATTGATTGTCCTATAGCGCTATCAATAAAACTCCATAATATGTCTTGAATAACTCCTGGTTCACCAGGTGCTTCACTAGGCATAAAGGTCCAAATGTAGTGTACTGCACCAACCAATAATGCCATTATGTACATTCCTGCAAAAGCAAAAAGACTTGGTCTATGAATTTGCATTAAATCTTCGCCGGGAATTAAGTTAAATTTCCTTCTTTCTCGTTCTGTTTCGTCTATGTTTTCTATTTCATTTCCTTCGTCAGACATATTCAACCCTAACCAACCCCATGAATAATATGTTATTGACACTTACTATTGAACTTAGATAGAAAATATCCTTATTTAGTGTAAAATTCCCCAACTATGTTCAGCATTTCCATGAATCCACTCCCAATCATCAAGTGTACGAATTCCAAACTCGTCTTCAATCGCTATTCCAGTTACTTTTAGTGGATATTCATTGTAACAAAAATGAGAAATTAAACCACCCCTTGTAGGTTGATCAAAACTCCAATGTGCTCTAGACACTGCTTGAACACTTAGTACAATCATTGTTCTCGCATTCCACATTTCAATTTCAAAACGTGGTAATTGCTCTTTTTCTCCTTTTTGATTAACAGTACTATAATTACTTTTTATTTTATTAAATTTAAGTTTTGTAAACTTTTCACTACGTTGTCTTTTTGCATCATGAAATAAACCAGCTTTTCTCAATGGAAGTTCTAAAGAATCTTTTAATTGCCATGGTTTATCTGATGAAGATAATGCAAGTAACGAAAGGTGGGGTAGAAACCAATCTAAATATGAACCATCTGAAAAATGAAGAATACCCCAATACCAAGGAACACTCGGTGCTTGAACACGAACTTTTTGAAGATATGCAGTACCTTCAATTTGTTTATTGTCAATTTCAATATTAGCTTTACAACCATGAATTCTAAGAATATCATATCCAAGATTATTTTGATATTTTTGAAACGTTCTTCTCGCTTTTGATAGCGCTGAATTCCAAGGCGTCATTTGAATGTTAAATTTTTTTGGTGAGCCGCTATTTATGGCCTCTTTATCCGAACTAATTCGCATCCAAAATTTTTCTCTATCTTCACTCATTCCAGTACTTAGTAATTGTTCACAAAGAGCGAAAACTGCACCTCCATGTTCTGATTTAGAATCCCAATCCTTATGTTTTGATGAAATTGTTGCAATTCTAGACTCTTGTAAAACTAATGGTTCATACATTTTTTCTCCATCATAATACCAACCTGCAACCATTCCTGGAAGTACTAGTAAATCTTCTTCAGTCGAATTTGGTTTTTTGGCAGCGGCCCAAAGATGATTATTTACAGAAATTAGAGGGGTTTCTTTAGTGGACCATAAAACCATCAATTGTTCACTTCTACCCGGGTGTTTTTCTGAAGGCCACATCACTAACCACCACCACCAATCCCAGGTAAGATGTTTGATATTTGGTAAATTAGGCATTTCCCATAAATCTTTTAATGGTCCTTCGAATCGTTTCATTAAAAAACCTCACTTGAGTTCTTTACGTTTAAATGCAGACTGACCTATAAAAAATACAGTGGAGGTGATAATTATCAATACAGTGGCAGAGGTGAATAGTGTTGTTAATGGAGAAGAACCTATACTTGGCACACCATAAAATGATTCTAATGCCTGATGGCCTTCTAAGTCATGTAAACTTCCTTGTTGAATTAAATATTCAGAATCACTCCATGTATAAACAGATACAGAATCAATAATTTGCATTCCCCAAAATACAATTGACATTCTTGTAACAAAAAATGATCCAGTTCCAATCAGTGTTAGCATTGCCATCATGAATTCCCATACTCCAAAAAATATTGAGGCCAACATTCCATATTTTGTAAATATTCCAAAAGTTGAGAATATT
>MDSW01116570.1_pt1 | contig 10590 bp, 3 predicted proteins | sample 811171 | NCBI WGS metagenome assembly MDSW01 (sample SAMN05326641, study PRJNA326480) | marine metagenome | isolation source: seawater | place: Atlantic Ocean: North West | collected 2012 | reverse complement strand
TTTTATAGTTGAAAGTGGTTCACCGGGAATTACCCTTGAGCCACGTGAAACTACAGCTGGGCACTCGCAAGCAGCGATAGTTTTGAAAAACGTTGATGCGAAACAACTCGGAACTGTAACATCTGAAGAGTTCATAACTTGGGTACGACTTCGAGTGGATTCTGCAATCTGTTCAATCATGGCCGGAGCATGTGAAGCATCTTTAGACCTTGCATCTGCATACACAAAAATCCGGCAACAGTTTGACCGAGCTATTGCCACCTTTCAAGCTGTAAGCCAACGCGCTGGCGATGCATATATAGATACTGAAGCTGTACGCCTCACGTCACGTCAAGCTGCTTGGCGAATCTCTGCAGGGTTGCCCGCAAAAAACCAAGTCGCTATCGCTCGCTGGTGGGCGTCCGAGGCAGGCTTTCGAGTTGTCCATGCTGCTACTCATTTACATGGAGGAGTAGGCGTGGATCGAGATTATCCCCTTCATCGATATTTCCTAATAGCTCGACAACTTGAACTCACTCTTGGAAACAGCGAAGAGCAGCTAGAGAATTTAGGGAATCTAATCGCAGAAAGTTCTATTCAGTAACAAATTACCTAAGTTGCCATGGGGTCTTTGTACAGTCTAATAACCGTGAACACAACTCAGATATTTGCACGACAAAGGCAATATTTTCATACTCTGCTATGTTATAGCCGCCTGTAATAACTCCTATAGCTTGCCCTGAACTATTTAGAAGTGGCCCACCGGAGTTACCTGTGTTTATAGCTGCATCGGTATAAATTAAATTCACTTCGCCGGTCCAAGGCAAGTTGTCTGTTCCTATGTTGGAAACAGATCCAAAATTTACTGACCCAATCAAGTCTTCTGGGTTCCCTATAGCCATAACCCAATGACCTACTTTTGCTTCAGTTGAAACTGGGAATGGATTCAGCTTAAGTGGTGTTCTAATTACGGCTAAATCTTTACTTTTGTCATGCGCGATAACATTTCCCGACCACCATTGACCTGTCTCCTGAGACTCTCCAACCAATAGATCTACATCATTATTCGTAGGGTTCTCACAAGGTTCAATTACGTGATGATTCGTAATAAATAGTACTTCCGACCCAACAAGAAGCGGCCAACCGGTACCCGTGTACCACTCATCATTTGTACTTGAAACAGCGCACCATATTTGCACTACTGCCTGTTTTGAAGATTCAACAAGGCCTCCAAGATTTTCAGGTGGAGAGTACAAATCCTGAGTGCCATTCGAGGACTCAGCTGATATTTCATTTACCCCAGAACCAGAATCTGTATTAGCAGCCTGTGGATTCTCATCAGCGACTATAGAGACATTAGTTAACTCTTCAGCCAAATTATCACTTTCCTGATCTTTTCCCTCGGGTATCAAAAGCAAGACAAGAAGCACTACCAACAGCGCTACAAAACCACCTGCAATAAAGCCTGCTTTTACTTTCTTAGCTCTTTGCTGCCTAGCAATATAAAGTGCTCGAGGGTTTCTATTTGGTTCTTTATCGGCATCTTTGCGTTTACTAAAAGCTTGATTGCCCGGCTGAAATGCCCTTACCTTTAAGTTGGGTTTGCTTTCGTCAGCGTATCTTCCACTTAGCTTCTTGGCTTTATTTCCCTCCGAATAGCGATTTGACTGTCGTTTAATATTCCGGTGGTTCCTATCGAGAGGACTTTTGCCTTTACCCGACATCTGTATCCCCTTACCAGTCTGTTTCTTCCTCGTTAAGATGACCTGTATCAACACCCTTGGGTAAACCACTGTTACTTTCAGTAAAGAATTCATTTAGGAGAAGTACCTGTGAAATATCTACACGCACAGCTTGAACCATCATCCCATCATTAGATGTGTAATTATCTGTGATAATCATGCCTCCTGCATGTTTGTCGGCTGCGCTTGATAGCTCCACAGCTTCTGGCCACCAGATAAAAGACTCGACATCACCAGGAGTTTGATAATTAATCTCATTTGCATTTCCAAATACAGCTGGCACCCAGGCACTATTTCCATCAGGTAATATTTTTGAGAACTCGCTTGCTAACGTTACATTACCTTCAGGTTGAGATCCGAACTCCGAAGTATTGACTCGGTATGATTCTGGGTCCTCTAAAAATGTCTTAAGCAAGATTTCGTTAAGTTTTTTTTCTGTAGTTAATCGGATATGTGAATCAAATTCACCCGCGTAGACTTTATAACAAAACGGCCACCTTCGTCCCTTCGCTGATCCAGTAACTGCCTCTTCTAAAGTAACTGGATAAGGACACGATTCGGGAAAAGTAAGATCATTTGCATCTGCAGCATTTACCGATTCAGTTTCTAGGTATTTCCTCTTCATCAGTTCATACATATTCGTTAGCCAGCCTGGAGATGCGAGTTCTAATCTTGACCTTGCCTCAAATTGCTTTCTTCCGGAATCTGTCAATTCAAGTGAAGTTGATCTAAGTTTTTGAACCTGGGTTTCTTCAAGAAGTTCAGATTCTGGTATTGATTCATTAAAAGGTTCCTTGCCATATGGATAGTTGAATATCCGAGTGATAACTGCAGCAGTACCTAACCATTGGATTTCAAAGTTTTCAATTATTTTATAGTTCTGAAATTCAAATCGGGTTTCTTCAACATGCCAAATGTAACGTCTTTTCCAGTCTGCAAGTCGAGTCTCATCTCTGCTTCTAATAATATCTATGATCAAAAACGAAACGATAAACATTACAGATGCGAATATGAAAATGACCCAGAATAGGTTGTTATTGTTTTGGATGACTCCTCTTCTAAGGTTATTTGAATCGTTAAGCGCTAAAATTAGCAAGATCATAATATATGGAGTTCGTACGACCCTAAATAATCGTTGCCCGATTTGATTCCACTCAGTCTCACTCACAACTTCAGAAAGCTCTGGTTCCTGCTTCTCAGACTCAAGGTCCTCATCTTCAGAAGCATTGATTTCATCTTCGGCAATAGCATTAACCTCGCCCTCACTAATCTGATCTGAATCATCGTATGGGCCCTGCTGGCCTAAATCCTTATTCATAGCAAGCGTTCTCAACAAAGACTTCCCTCCATAGCCAAGGCTAAAGATTATTACAATAATAAATGGAAGGACCAATACCGGCACTGCAGCTACGTTGACTATATCCCAAGGGTCCCAAGCTGCTAGCCCAAAAGCAGCATAGATAGCAAAGAATGCAAGAAGGAGGTTTTGCCTTTGTTTTGACACTGACGGTGAAAGTATTAACACAAGAGATAAAGAAGGAAAGAAGCTTAGGAACCAAAACCATCTGAACTTATTTTCTGAACGCCAATTCTCATGAAAATCAAAAATGGTGTGCATAAAATTAGGGAGTACAAAAAAAGCAAGAACCATGACGAACAATGCTGAATAGAAAGTTCTGGTAACGATTTTGGAGACTTCATCTGAAGATCTATTTTGCTCTTCTGGCTTGAGGCTTCGAAGCTCCTTCAGCAAGTCTTCACATCGTTGTTTAGATTTTGAAGTTTCGTATCGAAATTTCTTTGAGATGAGTTGCAGTAACCCAAGTCTCGCATCATTACCAACTGCTTCATCGAAATTAGTTAGATCATTAATTGCATCTTGGAGGTTCTCATGTTTGCCACCTTTTGTCGACATCAATGCTGCACGGTCCAAAGCAACCCATTTGTTGTTGCCAGCCTCTTGTCGAATGGCCATAGCTGATTCGTTGCCATCAACTACCCCAAAGGTTTCTTGAAGCACAGAACCCCATCCATCTTCCCCATCCCAGCGCGTTTCATGTCGAACTATTGATGTACGCTCTAATTCTTCTATTGCATCATCTATCTCAGCTTGAGTTACCGGTCCCATCTCACCTGCAAGGGGCTCCGGAAGGCATGTAAGCCAAGAATTATCCCCTATTAAACCTTGCGTAAATTCATTAACGACATTCTTTATGTTGGAGGAATACCCATCTGAGAGTGTTTTCCTCAGAGCTTTAAAGTCAGCGACTATCCTGTTAGCAAGCTGTTTCAGAAAACTAGAACTATCTATTGATACTTGAAAGCTTTCGTAATCATTCTTTTGCCTTAACTTAAAGTCTTCTGAGTGGATTTTTTCGGACGCAACTTGAGCAAGATAGTACGGGTCAGGTGCGGCTACCGATCCAACGGGTGCTGGAAGTTCTAGAGATGTTTCAAACTCTTGGAAATATGCATTCAAAGGTGAAGATGCTGATCGAACAAATGATCTGACTATCTGTATTTGCGAACCTGAAGTGCCAACTGCGGATTGCGTTACCTTTTCCAAAATACTTCCCTGCAAAGTAACCCAATAACCACCGGCACAAATTATTTCTATTGCTAAATGCCAGAGCACAGACTCGCCATTTTCACGAGACATACCTGTTCCAAATGCAAAATCATTTTGCCTATCCTCGGGAATAACCACGAGCCTTGAATCAGCTTGTCCTGAAAGAAAATCTGTAGGACTTCCAAATTCTCGGTACCAGGGAAAATAAAGACGGTGGTCATTAACAACGCAATTTGGAGGGGCGCTAATTTCTAAATTCTCGTATTTAGACCGAATGGCGTTAGACAGATGTTGTTGGCTAACGTCGCGCAAGTCTGCTGAGCACACTCCAATTATGTCAACACGTGTAATGTTCTGAAGACCCGCAATAACATGATCTAGATTTATCACTACTTTCAGACCTTTAGATATATGAAACGCGCTTTCTTTCGACTCGCCGATTTCAAGAAGTAAAATTTCTGAGATTTGCCCTTTAAGCGAAAGAGATTGAATTACTTCAATGCAACTTTTGACCAGAAGATCATCCTCATGATAGACGATGACAGATGTTTTCTGATTTCCCAAAAGTGTCGTTTGAAGAACACTCATTACCAGTCTTCGCCCATCTTAGAGCTTGCTTCAAGTGGAATGGCTACCTTAAGATCTTCAAGCGCTTCAATAATTAACTCAACAAGACCTACCCAATAAGGTGGCTTTGACAAGAGTACTGGTTCATCCTTAATCCTGAATTTATAGCTGTCATATTCCGTAGAAAAGAAACTTTCCCTGTCTTCAATATATTCACGCAGTTGTTGAATACGGAGATCTGCAGGATCTTTGTCACCAGAGTCCTGCTTAGTCAATTCGACGAAAGCCTTTGGCTGAGGCCCTATTGCGTTGGGTAACTTCCCAGTAGCAATCCAATCATTTAATCTTGGATGTAGCTCTGTATAGCTCCATACTTCAGGGCCCGTTGTTCCACTAGATTTTCCGTAGTTTCGAAGAGATATGTACGGTGCAAGAGGTAACGTTGACTGCTTAAGGTTCGCCTGCGTGAATGCAAGAGAAACAGATTCAAGGATTGCTGAAAAAATATCAGACTTTTGGGGCTTGAAGTTAAGTAGTGGAGAAGGGAATTCAATTGATTTATTTGTTTCCCAGTGCACTATCTTCGCAGCTTCTTTTAAATCAGTTGAGGGAGGGGTGACTAGCCCCAAGATCCTACATGTGAACCACCCTCTGATCATGGCTTTCAATGTTGATTGTGGAACTGGGATATATCTCCTTAGCGGACGTGCCCTACGACTAGCCCAGAATTCATGCAATGCATTTACCCCACCAGTTTGTGCCTTTGTTCTTTTGTCTGCAATTGGTTTGAATAAGGAGTCAAAAACTAAAGGAGACATAGGTGCATCTAATTTTGTCGTGATATCTATATGTTTAATTGACTCATCAGATACGAGGGTCTTTTCAAATTTTTCCTTCCCAATCGCCTTTAACTTACTTTCTACAACATCTGTTAGATCATGATTCCCCAAAGGTATTTCGCTAAATGCAAGCTCAGTTGCATCGGCTCCATCAACAGCACCCGCATGTACAGTCCCAAAAATAGCTCCTCCAACATCAACAAGAGGGGCAGCGGATTTGATTGCGGCATCAAACTGACTGCTGAATCGGGCCCTCCTTTTAGCCAGCTCAGATTCTGAAATAGGATTAGGGTTAAAGCCATCCCTGTTAGCTAAATAATAGCGCAACCCCGTGTCAAGATATTCGCCGAATGCTGACCCCTCTCTATCAAGCCAGTGATGAGCACGGGTCCTTAAGTCATCTAAGGACATTCTGACGTCAAAAATAATATCTTGTTGGGACCGAATACCACTTATTTGATCTAAAGATGGCCACCATCCATCATTGACGACTGCAACACTGAACAAATGTTCCAAATCTTCTTTATTTGATCGTTCGATTAACTGTTCAGCAGGTTTTTCTCCCTCATCTTCCTTTTCCCTGAAGGATTTACCTGGATTATGCAAGTAGCCACCAGCAATAATTGCGTATCGTAAATCTTGCTTCTGCTTGTCTTCATTGCGATCACCAATAGATTCATTCAAAAGTCTCTTGAATATTTTTGGGAAATCAGAAGGGTTGATAAGCGTGTACTCGCCAGTGTTTGGAAGAACAGAACCAGTGGGTGGATTATCGTTCCAACCAACGTAAGAAGTTACATGTGATAGCTCAGCAATTGCGATCTCCTGAGCTTCCTGAAGTTGTCTCTGGAGTGGTGCGATTACTCGGACACTAACCTCTTTACATAGAGCTCGAGCTGATTCAGCTAAGATAACCTCAGTTCTGCTCACACTCGCATTAAGAGCACTGTCGACACAGTTTTCAAGGATTTGGTTATCCTTATCAATCTTACCCATTCCATACAGTTCGCTAAGTTCATCTTCAAAATGGTCAGCGGTTTGCTCAGCAGTTTCTGCCTCCCTAGTAAGCTCTTCAAAAAGTTCAATTTCTAAATCAGCAGAAACTAACCTACAAATCTCTGCTGAAGCCTGAAGTCCACACCGAGCGACTGTCTGCTCTATTGAGTTCATAATCGAAAAGTGGATATTTTTAACCCAACTTATCATTTCAGTCTCAACAGCTAACTTATATTTTGAAAGCATTAGATCCTGTTGAAAGCGAATCGTGTGGTTTATCAAATCAGCCCAATTTCCACCTTCAGTTTTTTTATCAAATGAAGAGTAAACCTGATTTCGAACATTTTCCTTGTATTCAGTAACGATTTGAAGACCACTTTGTTTGTTATCCCCCCCTTTAGGCTCAAGAGCATCTTGAACTTGATTCTCTTCAGTTGTGAGCTCAGATAGACCTGCATTTCTCAAAAATGTCTTTTTATGATGCTTAGCAATCTCTTTAGCTATCACGTCAGGGTCGTTACTCTTTAATTGCTTTTGAATAGAGTTAGCTTCTGGAGACATGTAGTGATACTGGCTCAAATGCTCAAGTAATAATTTAAGAATTCGCTGCGTGGAGTATTCCTTGAACAAATCTGTACCAACTGAGAGCCGAGAATACCCTAGACTGCTAAACACTGGAAGACCTTGTTCTTCCAGGGGGCCGTCGTTAACGAGAAGGTCAGAAGTGGTGTGCTCCCCCGCTCGTAACACAGCTGACTGATGCCAGTTGCCAATCGTATGCGCAACAAAATCAGTGTAAACGGACTTATCTGTCATCATCGAGAGGATAGATCTTCCTACCATTTCAAAAAGTCTTTCAGGTGTTCCGTGGTCTATTCCTTTTTTATTCACCCTTCCTATTAAGAAAGGATAAGCGGGACCACTTTTGTGGAGAGTTTCGGATAGTCCCGAAAACTCCAGAACACTATCGGTGATTTTAGGAACCAAATTGGAACTCTCAACTCCAGGATTCCCCCCATACCAGTACCCATTCAAAACCTCTGAAACTGCTGCAAGAGCATTGGGCTGAACACCGCCGATAGATCCAGATGCAAGACTCTCAAAAACTTCCGGAGTGTACAAGATAGCAAATGTTTCTTCTCCTAATGAATCGTCGAGCGCTCTTATTATGTCGCACACTTCCATTAAAAGCCCTGCCCCCGAACCTCCTGCTAGAGAAGAGATAATGAAAACATGGAGAGGAGGTGTTCCACCTGAATTGGCGCCAGTCATTTGAAATTCAAGTTCTTGAAGGGAAGTATTTACATCTCCGTTTAAGCGCTGCAACCTAGTCTCAATGTCATTTTTAATAGTTGCTGCAGAATACATGGCTACGGTTCGGCCAACTGCACGGAACTGTCCTGCTCCTTTGCTCAGGCCAACAGTTATTCCTTGAGGATTTACTCTCCATCCCTCTAATTCAGGAGCGAAAACGGGATTGGAATCAATAACCTGCTGAACATCATTTAGAGTTAAACCAGCACCAATTAACCCTTCATATTCATGTGCTTCCAACTGCGGAATAATGTGATTCAGTTCTGAGCCATCAGCATTAGTTGGAGTGTCAATATTCAGAAATTGCCAAGCATCAGGAATTCTAGGCTCGTCAACTCCCTTCTCCTGCATCATTTGTAACAGATCTCTTTTGAGAAAACGAAGAGTTTTCCCTCCTGAACCCCCTAATCCAATGAATAAATATCTACTAAACATGTGATCCCTCCTGCAATAATCTTATTAGTGTTATCCTCCGGCACCAAAATACTTCATACATCGTCATATCTTCCTTTGGGCTTTGGTTTAGGATTTTCAGCCGTAATCTGTTGAGGTTTCGCTTTATCGGAGTACCTCTTTGCCTTAGTTTTGCTCTTTTTATTTCGTCTTTTCTTATCCCCGCTTCTACTTTGGTCTTCCGTATTTTGCTCGTACCTACCTCTAGATCGTGTGTGTTGCCGAACTGTTTTATCCTTTACGTTGACTTTTTTCTTCGGCAGTAAGTCCTTCAACTTAGAAACCACAAGAGTGAACGTTGAACCGCTTTTAGTTCGTAAATTAGTTTGATCAACGAGGTAGTGCCCAGACTTATCAAACAATCTTATAGCTTCTTCTTTTAATCTTTCAGAATCCACTCCACTATCTACGTTGAAAGAAATTGGCTGTATAAAATATGCGACACCCTCCGTACCTTGGGTGTTTGAATCAGTTCTAACCCCAACTATTGCTGCTTTATCAAAATCATGTTTCATGCTTCCAGGCTTAGGACCTGGTTTCCACCCTGCAAATGCCCATCCCTTACGCTCTACTTTTGCCCATCCCCCAGACAAAACTCTATGAGGTTTCCAAATCGGAGGCAGATGCGACGATACTTTTAGGTTGTCAAACCGAAGCTCATATTGATTGTCTTTAATGACTAAATTATTCCAATCACCTGCATCATGAGTTAGACGGTTCCAATTTTGCAGGGTTTCGGAACGAAATCCTAAACTATCATCAATTCGCTCGATATCACGCAACTGAAGACGCGTCCAACTGTATGTTCCCTTTCTAAATTTCGTATATCTCTTTATGATGAAATACCAAATCCCATACATAAGAAATGCTAATGCCAAGCTGATCAATAACGCGAATAGCCAACTTAGTGGATTACTACGTTTCTTAAAGTCCATATTCGCTATTAATTCGCAGTTCCACTTCTGAGAATCTTCAAAATCACACTTAATGCTTTTCTTAGAAATTGTAGGGATTTGCACAGAAAGGAGCAGCTTGTGGTTGGCGCCGTTTCTCTCATATTTTCCATTATTCACAGGGTCTGTGGTCTGAAATACAAATTGGCAAGATTCGCTTTCACTGTTCCACGAGATTCTGAAAGGATCTGAGTCATCTATTTCACAAGATTCGTCTTTTAGCTTTATCCCCCATTCAAGCGAATTTACGGCATCTTGCGTCACTACGGTGAGAATTACTTGCCCATAGGGATTCTCCCGCATCTCGCAACCGGCATCCCCTTTAAGTGGCTCTTTAGGAAGCTCCCCTCCGTTGCCATTTATGCTCAGAAAATTACTGCTGCATTCAACTATCGTGCTGGCAATCTTTCTCAACTCTTCATCAATTATTAATTCTATCTCGGTACAACTCTGGCTTTCAGGAGCTCCAACAGGCGTTATGCAAAGTTTGCCAATTAAGTCTTCACAAAATTCGGTTGCGATCTCGATACTTTCAACTTCTTTAGGAGGCAAAGTTCTTTCAAGTAGATTGCCAGTGTTAGCGTCTCTATTCGCGCATTGAGATTCATCAGGACCAGAACCATCAGAGGGACCAGAACCATCAGAACCACCAGAACCACCAGAACCACCAGAACCATCAGAGCCAGAACCATCAGAGCCAGAACCATCAGAGCCAGAACCATCAGAGCCAGAACCATCAGAGGGACCAGAACCACCAGAACTATCAGAGGGACCAGAACCAGAACCATCAGAGGGACCAGAACCTACAGACCAGTTCCCTCCTTCGCCTGTCCAAGAAATTATAAAATCTGTTTGATCATCTTCATCTGCAGCAAGTGTGCAGTCAATCGTGACCTGAGGCCCCGATTCAGTCAATATAATCTTCGTATCGCCGAGCAAGTCTTTAGTTTCATTACATGTTCCTAATGCGTCCCCGATTGGAACCACATCATCATTCACAAAGAAACTCATACATATTTCACTGGTAACTTCAACAGCTCCGCAATAACCTTGGCTGCCGAATAAATTACTCTCGTACTTTGGATTAACTTTCGCTTCAATTAGCCCTACCGAACTTATTTCCCCGTTCAAAGTGTTTGGCACTTTGTATCCTTCAAATACCCATCTATTTCCATCAT
>MDSW01185214.1_pt1 | contig 10591 bp, 8 predicted proteins | sample 811171 | NCBI WGS metagenome assembly MDSW01 (sample SAMN05326641, study PRJNA326480) | marine metagenome | isolation source: seawater | place: Atlantic Ocean: North West | collected 2012 | reverse complement strand
TTATTGACAGAGTCTCCATGGCTCATCCACACTTGATAGTCATTATCTTCTTCCCATATATTTTTAAATAGCGGTGACTCACTAAGAATTGTTAAGCTTGAGTTACCATACTCTCTTTTACCGGTATTGATAACTTCACCACCAAGTTGATTTACTATTGTTTGCTGCCCATAGCAGATTCCAAGAATGGGGACATTAAGTTCAAATAACCATTGCGGTGCAGAGGGCGCATTAGCTTCAATAACACTATGTGGACCACCTGAAAAAATTACGCCGCATATATCGGCTTTATTAATATCTTCTGATATTTTATTGAATGGCTGTATCTCTGAATAAACATCCCATTCCCGTACCCTTCGAGCAATCAACTGAGTTAATTGACTACCAAAATCTATTATTAAAATTATTTCTTTTTTATTTTGCATTTTGCTCATTATAGTATCATTCAAATCTCTTAAGTATTGCAACAAAAAAACCATCCGTATTATGAGTCATTGGGGACAACAATAAAGTTTCTTTGTTATGTAACTTTGAATTTTTAGGAATTGGATTCTTCTTTATTAGCCAATTTTCCTGATATGGAATTAATTTAAAGTTTGGAGAATTTGCAAGGAATGTCTGAATTTGTTTATCATTTTCACTATCAAAGACAGAACACGTTACATAGACTAAATTACCTCCAACTTTGACATAATTTTTTGAGTTATTTAATATTTCATATTGATCCTTGATATTAGATGCTAGTTTTTCTGGATTGAATTTCCATTTTAGATCAGGTTTTCTTCTCCAAGTTCCCGATCCAGAGCACGGAGCATCTACAAAGACAATATCAAAAAGCTTTTCCTCTTTTTTTTGATATTCTAAATTCATTTTGATTTGATAATTTTTTACTCCCAGCCTTTTCATCCTATCGGGAACATTTTTTAATCTTGATTCATCTATATCGTGTAAGTAAATTTGACCAGTATTTTCCATAATTGCACTTAATATTGCAGATTTTCCTCCCTGCCCTGCACAAAAATCAAGGATTTGCATACGAGGTATCGCCCCAGACAAGATTGCCGATATTTGTGACCCTTCATTTTGAGTCTCAAAATGTCCTTTATTATAACTTATGGTATTTTCTAAATTTGGATACTTAAACAAGATTCCATCTGATTTCAATCTCATTGCATAAGGGGCATACTGTGTTGGCTTGGGGTTATATTTTGAAATGGCTTTACTAACATTTTCTGAATTAGTCTTGAGGGTATTTACTCTTATATCAAGATCAGGCATTGACGACAATTTAAGTAATTGATCTTCAAGATCATCCTTAAAAGTTGCTGCATACTCAGATAAAAGAGATTCTTGAACATCAAATTTAACCCAATCCTTTGCCGAAATTAATCTCTGATTCGCTCCATTTAGACTTTTGATTTCATCACTTGTTAATGATGATGGTGCATATTTCTCATTATTAAAAATGCTACTAATAATCTCGATATCATACTTTAATTCATTAAACAGCGCTCCAATTATAATTGAACGTGGACTATCATCATTCAAAAGATAAGCTGAAGAATTTTTTCTTCTCATGGCCATATTGATTATATTTATGATAATTGACCTATCAGATGATCCTGCATATCTATTATCGGCAGACCATTCTTTTGTAGCCATAGGTATAGTCTTATATCTAACTATAATCTGTTCTAGTATTTCAATTGAAGATTGTATTTGTGATGAAAATTTCAACGAACTGTTGGATAATTTGGTGATTCTCGGGTAATTATAACATCATGTACATGGCTTTCTTTCAGCCCAGCACTTGATATCTTTTGAAAAACAACATTCTTCTGGAAGTCATTCAGATCCTTGGCTCCTGTATATCCCATTGATGCCCTGAGACCACCGGTTAATTGATGTATAACAGCTGATAAAGGTCCCTTATATGGAACTTGACCTTCAATTCCTTCAGGGACAAGCTTATGAGAATCTTTTACTTCTTCCTGAAAGTATCTATCTGCGGATCCTCTAGCCATTGCCCCAGTTGATCCCATACCTCTATAATACTTATAACTTCTTCCCTGATACAAAAAAATCTCACCAGGACTTTCGTCTGAACCTGCAAATAATGAACCAATCATCGCACAATTTGCTCCGCCAGCAAGCGCCTTTGCTAGGTCTCCTGAATATTTAATACCCCCATCTGCAATTAGAGGAACACCAACTTTATTTAAATATTCTGCAGTTTCAATAATAGCCGTGAATTGAGGAACTCCAATACCTGAAACAATTCGAGTTGTACATATTGATCCCGGACCAATACCCACTTTTACTGCATCTGCACCTGCATCAACAAGTGCCATTGCAGCTTCCTTCGTAGCAATATTTCCTGCCATTACCTCAATATTATATTTCTTCTTTATATCACTCACAGCTTTAATTACTCTTGATGAGTGACCGTGGGCTGTATCAACAACAACAACATCAACGCCCGCCTCAATGAGCATTTCCGTTCTTTCCATTCCTTTTTTTCCAACAGTAGTGGCAGCGCCAACTCTGAGTCGACCCAGATCATCTTTTGTTGCATCTGGGTAAAGCTTAGCTTTTTCGAGGTCTTTTACAGTGATTAGACCAATACATTTGTATTTATCATCAACAACCACAAGCTTCTCAATTCTATGTTTATGAAGAAGTGATTTTGCATCTTCCATAGAAACGTCCTCTCGTACAGTAATAATTCTATCCTTAGTCATTAGATCACTAACTGTTATTTCGTAATCGGTGACAAATCTGACGTCTCTGTTAGTCAATATTCCTACAAGAATATTTCCTTTTGCAACAACAGGAATTCCAGATATGGAATTCTCTTCCATAAGTTTAATTGCATCTTTTAGTTTAGCAGACTGATTAATTGTAACCGGATTAACGACCATCCCCGATTCAAATTTCTTTACTTGAGCAACTTGGGAGGCTTGTTCGCTAGGTTCAAGATTCCTATGAATAACTCCTAATCCACCTACTTGAGCCATAGCAATTGCCAATCTAGCTTCAGTGACCGTATCCATTGCACTTGATATAATGGGAATATTTAGTTTTATTGAGGGTGTAAGAGTGGTACTTATATCCGTTTGATTTGGAAGCACACTTGATGCGCGTGGTTTTATTAAAACATCATCAAAAGTAAGTGATTCAACAAACATAATTTAACCTGAATAACCAAAAACTATATCTATCATCCATTTAATCACATGAAAAGATAAAAGTTAATAATAATATTATTTTCTAAAATTTAATCCAATGACATAAAGCTCTGTGGAATTTGATCTACTTGATTTTGGTTTTACGTGCTTTACAGTTTCAAAACTTTTTTTCATCCTATTTAAAATTTCACTCTCTGTTCCACCGCGGAATACTTTGCCTATAAAACACCCACCTTCATCAAGTACTTCTTCTGCAATATCCAACGCATTCTCTAGTAAGGATATGATTCTCAAATGATCAGTTGATTTATGGCCAGTTGTAGAAGGTGCCATATCGGATAGAACTAAATCAACCTTTGGTCTCTTCAAATTATCTTTTAGTATTTGAATAATGTTTTCATCATATATATCAACAGTTAATGATGTTACTCCCGGCAAAGAGTCAATCGGAAGTATATCTAGAGCCAAAACCTGTCCGTTATCATTATTCTCATTAACTAATTTTGCTGCTATTTGGCTCCAACCTCCGGGGGCCGCGCCAAGATCTAATACACATTGCCCCTCCTTGAAAATATTATACTTTTCATGAATCTCTAGTATCTTAAAAGCCGCTCTTGACCTATATCCAAGTCTATTTGCCTCGTGGACATAAGGATCATTTAATTGTCTTTCCAACCATCTTGTAGATGACAGCTTTCGACCCTTTGCGGATTTTACTCTTACCTTTAAATTAGCGTCTCTTGTCATTAGAAACTCAATATTTTTTAGTTTTCAATTGGGGAACGTGATTTTATCTCAATACCAAAACCTGATAAACCAACAAAATGACTTGTGGTAGAAGATAAAAGTTCAATTGATGATACTTTCAAATCTCTAATGATTTGTGCCCCAAGTCCAATATCTTTCCATTGCGCTTCTCTTAAGTTTTCACGGCCAGTTTTGTTACCACTTTGAACGCCTACCGCTCCCTCTCGTAAATATAATATAATACCCATACCTCTTTTATTTAGGTGATTGAGTGATCCGTGTATAATATTATTCTCCAAAAAAACATCTTTTATTATATTCCCTTTGTGAATTCTTGTTGGAATATTTTCACCAGATGAAATATCACCATATACAAGTGCAATATGTTCGACATCATCTAGTAGCGTATTATAGGTAATAATTTTTGCCTTTCCAAAAGATAAATCAATCTCTTGTTCGCTTACTCTTTTTACTAATTGCTCTCGCTTTTCACGATATTGGATGATATCTGCAACCGATATAATTTTTAAATTATTATGATTTGCAAATTCAAAAACTTCTTCTCCCCTTTTTACTGTGCCATCATCGTTCATCAGCTCTGAGAGGAGTCCAACAGGTTCTAAGCCTGCTAATTTAGAAAGATCACTTGCAGCCTCCGTATGACCAGATCTCATTAAAACACCACCTTCTTTTGCTATTAAAGGAAATACATGACCTGGCCTCACAAAATCAGATGGACTTGTTTTTAGGTGTGCCATAGCTCGAATTGTATTAGCTCTTTCAACAGCTGAGATACCAGTGGTTAAACCGTCTTTTAGATCCACCGATATTGTAAAAGCAGTCCCAAGTGGAGCATCATTATCGGATACCATTGGATCCAGATGTAACTTCTTAGCAATCTCTTGGGTTACTGATACGCACAATATTCCACTTGTATGCCGAATAATAAAACCTGTCTTTTCTGGAGTTACCATAGAAGCTGCCATAATTAGATCACCCTCATTCTCTCGATCATCATCATCGACGACAACTACCATCTCACCATTACGTATTGCATCTATTGCTTCTTTTATATTATTAAATTTCATGCTGTCCTAATTGTTGTTTTTTTGATTTATAAAACTTTTTGCAAAGTTTTCATATAGGTTTCTTAACTTTAATGTTAATGGTCCAGGATTACCATCACCTATTATTTTTCCATCAATTGAGATAACCGGCATAACGAATACTGAAGCACTTGTATAAAACGCCTCGGACGAATGATATGCTTCTTCTATGGTAAATGGCCTTTCATCAAATAAAAGAGACTCTTGTTGTACAAGTTTTAAAACAGCCTGCCTAGTGATACCTGATAAAATTGTTTCATTATTTTTTCTGCTAATTAATTTGTTATCTTTGATAATAAAAGCATTACTAGACCCCCCCTCGGTTACAAAATTATCCTCATACATCCAGACTTCATCACAACCATTTTGATGTGCTGTTTGCTTAGCAAGAACTTGAGCTAACAGTGCAATTGATTTAATATCACGTCTCTTCCAACGTAAGTCAGGAAGTGTCATGACCTTTGCCCTTAATTTATCCTGAGTAAGATGAAATATTTTTTTATGTTGTACAAACATAACTATGCTTGCCGTTGGGACCTCTGGAAATTCAAACTCTCGGTTTTGACTTTCACCCCGCGTGACATGTAAGTATAGCGTCCCCTCTTTCAGAGAATTAAGCATGATAATCTCTTTTTGTACTTCTATTAATTTGTTTATTGTTAGGGGTAATTCTAATTCTATGGAATGAAGTGATCTCTCTAACCTTTTTAAATGAGCTGCATTATCAATTAAAACTCCCTCAATCACACCAGCAACTTCATAAACACCATCACCAAAAAGAAGCCCTCTATCCTTGACAGAGACTTTTGCATCATTAATATCTAGAAATTTTCCGTTTACGTATGCTATATCGCTCATGAAGTTTCTCAAAAAAAATTAAAACTATAATATTTTATAAAGTTAATTATTATATTTGTATATATTGTAGAATATAATTATCATTTAGAAAAAAAAAATATATCTTTAATTAATAATGGTTATAAAAAATTGACAAACAAATATAAAATAAATGTAAACGGTGTTGACCAGAATATTGAAGCAGATGAAAATACTCCATTGCTATATATTTTACGAAATCACCTTAAGCTAAAGGGAACTAAATTTGGCTGTGGTGATGGCATTTGTGGTGCGTGTACTGTTATCATGGACGGGTTACCAATATTTTCGTGTGATACACCGATCTGGTCCGCAGCGGATAAAGAGATTGAAACTATTGAAGGTCTATCCAAAAATGGAATCCATCCCTTGCAAGAAGAATTAATTAATGAACAAGCTGGACAATGTGGATATTGTTTGAGCGGAATTACAATGCGCATCAAGGGATTGATAGATAAAGACCCAAGTAAAACAGTAGATGACATTGCAAACGAATTGGATCGGAATTTATGTAGATGTGGTTCTCAAACAAGAATACTAAAAGCAGTTGATAACTATTTAAAGAAAGTATCCTAGAATGAATATGTTTCCAAACTCATTTGACTCAGCACCAAAAGTTGAAGATTGGTTTTCATTTAAAGAAAATGGAAAAGTCAGAATGGTCTCTGGTAAAGTTGAAATCGGACAAGGTATAAATACCGCATTTATGCAAATAGCGGCAGAAGAGCTTGACATCAACCCAGACAGAATTCAGCTTTCTGCCGGAAATACAAAAGATAAATTAGACGGTGGTTGTACCTCGGGTTCACAATCAATGCAAACTGAAGGTATGTCCCTTAGAAAGGCTGCCTCGGCTGCAAGAATGGTAATGATGGAAAAAGCTGCAGAATTATTGCAATCTGATATGGAAAATCTTGAGATAGAAGATGGTGAGTTCTTTCTTAATGGAAGTTCAACAGAGCTTACATACTGGTCAATCAGTGATGATGTGAGTTTGGATAAAAGTGTAGAACAATATATGAAACCAAAGTCTCAAGATAAGAAGAAACTTATGGGGAAGCCAATAAAAAGAATAGATCTTCAGGATAAGATACTTGGAAAACATATATTTATTCATGATTTAGAGTTTGAGGGTATGTTGCATGCGCGTGTTATACGACCGCCTTCTGCATCTTCAAGATTAATTAGTATTGATAAAGCAGCAATCAACAAACTACCAAATATTGAAAAATTAATTGTAGATGGATCCTTTGTGGCTATCGTTACAAAGAAAGAAGAAGATGCAATAAGCGTGGTAAATAAAATTAATCAATATTGTGTATGGACTGAAATAAAAACAGGAATTACAGATCCAATTGAATTCATAAAACAGACTGATGCTCCACTAATTCTAAGCCTAGATAAAGGCAACGTTGAGACAGCAGAAGGTCAATCTATTTCAACCGAAGCATCTCGAAAATTTCTCTGTCATGCATCAATTGGACCATGCTGTTCAATTGCCCAGTGGAACAAGACAAAGTTAACGGTGTATACCCATAGTCAGGCTGTTAACGCTATGAAAAGGACTTTATCCTCTATCTTCGATAAACCTGACTGTGATATTCATGTGCAACATTATCATGGTGCTGGCTGTTATGGACACAATGGGGCTGACGATGTTGTACTAGATGCAGTCTTAATTGCAAAAGAATGTGATGGAAGTCATGTTAGGGTTGTATGGTCTCGCGAAGATGAATTATCATCATCTCCACTTGCTCCCGCTATGGTCACAAAAATAGATGCAAAGATTGGTGGTAATGGACAGATAAATTCATTTGATGTTCATGTTAAAAGCCCACCACATGTAAAAAGACCAGCAGGTGAAAATGCTGAACATCTCCTTGCAGCTGAACATATTTTGAAACCAATAAAAGCACCTGATCCCATGGACACACCTCTTGATAAAGGGGGAGCTGCAGATAGAAATTCTCTACCCTTATATGATATTCCAAATATAAGAATTAAAAAACAGATAGTATACGATCTACCATGGCGTACTTCAGCGATGAGAGGATTAGGAGCTTTTGTTAACGTATATGCTATTGAAACATTAATTGATGATATTGCAGAACTTCAGAATAAAGATCCACTTGATTTTAGATTGAGTATTTCAAAAGATAAAAGAATGATATCAGTACTAGAGGCAGTAGGTAAATTATCAAATTGGGGGTCTAATAACCCAGGAACTTTCAAAGGAATTGCCTTTTCAAGATATAAAAATATTGGAGCGTATTGTGCGCTTGTTGCAGAGATAAAGGTGGATGAGGACATTGAATTAATTAATTCATGGGCAGTTGTTGATGCAGGTGAGATAGTCAATCCGGATGGTATTAAAAATCAAATAGAAGGTGGAATAATTCAGGCAACAAGTTGTACGTTAATAGAAGAAGTCAATTTTGATGAAGAGGTCATACTTGCAAAAGATTGGGAAAGCTACCCTATTTTGAAATTTAATCAAGTCCCGAATATATATGTTGATATTATTGATAGACCAGATGAGGCATTCCTTGGTGTCGGCGAGGCCGCTCACGGACCCACTGCAGCTGCAATAGGAAATGCTCTAAAGACAGCATTAGGTATAAGGGTGACTGAATTACCAATTACCCGAGATCGAATAATTCAGAGTTTAAATAATTAACTACCCGGCGGCTGTAAATCCACCGTCAACGTATATTGTTTGCCCTGTAATAAAGTCTGAAGCGTTTGATGCCAAAAATATTGCAGCCCCTAAATGATCAGATGGATAAGCAAATCTTCCTAATTTGATCCTTGACAAAATTCCTTGGGCTCTCTCGGGCATTGACTCCCAAGTTTTTTGAGTAAATTCTGTGACAGTCCCAGTTGGAGCTAGCGTATTAATACGAATGCCACTTGGAGCCCATTCTGTAGATATTGCACGACTCATGTGGGCAATTCCAGCTTTTGCCATACAATACGGTGCTTTTTTGGCATCAGTTGTGTATCCCCACGTTGAACCAAGATTAATTATCTTCCCATAATTTTTTTCAAGCATTATTTCACCAATTTTTTGGCAGCAAAAAAATGTACCTCGTAAATGAGTTGAAGTTATGAGATCGAAATCCTCCTGAGTTACATCAACTACTGGCTTTGTGAAACCAAAACCCGCATTATTAACGAGAACTAAATCTTTATCTTCTTTTGATAATTTTTTACGAATAAAATCTGCAAGTTGCTGAATTTGACCAATATCTGTTATATCGTTAACAAGATAATCACACTTTCCACCATCCTTCTCAACCTCATTCTTGAGTTCTATCAGTTTACTCTCTGTTCGAGCTGTTACAATAATTTCAGCTCCCGCAGCCGCAAAAGCAAGTGCTATTTCTTTACCGATTCCTGCACTTGCTCCTGTAATGATAGCCAGCTTTCCGTTTAGACTAAAGTCTGGTCTTATTGAACCTATATTTTCCTCAGCCATAACTATCTAGTTCTTCCGGTTGTGACATCATATGGATGAACATCTATTACGAGCCTTTCATCAAATGGATACGTTGTATAAATATCTACTCCATCAGCTGTAACAATATGATCATTTTCGAGTCGGAAGCCGCCAATGCCTTTTACACCAGCATAAGGCTCTAGATTAAATTGCATACCCTCTTTTAATACTACCGGCTGGTCCTTTGATGCAGGTGAAAAATATGGAGCTTCCCAGGGATTGACACCTGATCCATGACCAAGGCTATCCAAGACATATGGATCTGCTTGCGCAAAAACATCTGCATTTGTAGCACCAGGCTTAACTGCAGCTCCAGCATTAAATAGAGCATCGTAACAATTCTGGTGTACTTTCTTCATTTCTTCCGTAGGCTTCACATTACCACAAATCCAAGTCCTTGTTAGATCACCGTAGTATCCATTAAAGCATGCACCAATATCTATGATTACAGGATCTCCATTTCTAATAATCCTATCAGATGTAAATCTACGGTAAGGTGCAGTATATGGTCCAGATGCGACAATATTTGAACACTGGGTCCATTCTGATCCCATAGCTGTCATAGTTTCCCACGCAACCGCAAGAACCTCACACTCACGCACACCTGGCTTTAAGAAATCAAGTGCATTATCGAGAGCTGCCTCAGTCATAGCATTGGCAATCTTAAGACAGTGTATTTCATCTTGAGTTTTTATTTCTTTTGCTCTCATTAAGATACCTTGATATCCATCCACAAAGTTTGACTCTGGAAAAGTCTCCTTTATTGCATTTTCCATATTTATATCCCAGATATCAATACCTATTGTTTTCCCCTTTAGTGAGCCAATGAAACCTTCTACTTGGTCAGCCCATCTTTTCATACCCACTTTTTCTCTAAAATTTGCTCTGGGTTGAATTTGTTGCTCTTCGAGCCAAGGCATTCTTTGCTTACAATGTTCGTAATCCATTGTCCATAATATTGGATTATGCCCCCTGGCTAATACAACCACAGCGTTCCCCATAATAAATGCAGGTCCCAAATGATGCCGATATCCCATAAGGTATCTCGCGTCTTCTGTTCTGAAAACGAATAAAACGTCGGCTTCTGAGTTATCTAGTGCTTCTTTTGCGCGGTCTAATCTTTCTCTAAGCATTCTTTGTGGGTCAAATCTATCTTCCCAATCCACTGGAATAAT
>MDSW01215482.1_pt1 | contig 10592 bp, 9 predicted proteins | sample 811171 | NCBI WGS metagenome assembly MDSW01 (sample SAMN05326641, study PRJNA326480) | marine metagenome | isolation source: seawater | place: Atlantic Ocean: North West | collected 2012 | reverse complement strand
ATATGCATCCACCAGATCTTGATCTATATCTCTAGGAGACTCGATAGCCTTTTTGATGGCTGAAGATGTTATTTCGTTAAAAGTAACCCTTATCACTTCAGTCTCTTCAAGCAAATTCTTATCCTGGAAATCACGCAGTAGATGCCAGGCTATAGCCTCTCCTTCCCTGTCCGGGTCAGTTGCGAGGTATATTAATTGGGAGTCTTTACAGAACTTACGAAGCTCTCTCATGACTTTTTTTCCTTTAGAGGAAAATTCCCATTTCAAATTATTCCAATCATTAGGATCGACGGCATTCTCTTTATCAGAGAGATCTCTGACATGACCAACGCATGCTTCTACTTGCCAATCTTTATCGGGGAAGTTTGAGTCCAAGTAGCCTTTTATTTTTTTTGCTTTAGCGCCAGATTCTACTATTACCAGTGATTTCATAAATTCAAAAAATTAAATTCCTTTTACAGTATAAAGTTGAAGAGCTACCTATCTGTCAAGTATTTATTTTTATATTCGTAAATTTACTAAGTCTTTAATGAGTTCAGGGCCCTTAAATATAAACCCTGTATAAACTTGGACTAAATCTGCTCCAGAGTTTATTTTTTCTTCAAAATCATGAACATTCATAACACCTCCAGAAGCCATTAGAGGAATCTCATTTTTTACGATACTCTTAACAAACAAAAGTTTATCCGTTGCTATTTTTTTTAAAGGGGCTCCACTTAAGCCACCATTACCATTCAAGTCATCATGATCTGCTGAGGTATTGGAACAAATTATGCCATCCAATTTATGAAATAAGACTGAATTACAAATTTCTTTTAAATGCTCTAAGGGCTCATCAGGACTTATCTTTATAAAAATAGGCTTGTAACCATATAGAGAAGAAAGAGATTCTTGTTTTACTTTAATTTTGTTAAGAAGGTCTTTTAAGTAATCTGAATTACTCAATTCTCTTAAATTCTCCGTATTTGGAGAAGAAATATTAACCGCTACATAATCTGTATATTCATAGACCTTTTCTAGACATTTAAGATAGTCTTCATAAGCCCTATCATTGGGTGTATCAAAATTTTTTCCAATACTTGAACCAATAACCACATCACATTTTCTTGCTTTTAATCGTTTTACTAAATAATCAACTCCTTTGTTATTAAATCCTAATCTATTTAGTAATGATTTCTCTTTCTTATTACGAAATAACCTAGGTTTGTTATTGCCGGGTTGAGGATTAGGTGTAACTGTACCAACCTCTATAAAACCAACTCCTAACAATGCTAAACAATCAATGTAGTCTCCATTTTTATCTAGTCCAGCTGCAAAACCCACTTTATTCTTTAGTTTGCTCAAAAAAACTTGATTTCTAGATACTTGGTTAAAATTTACTTTACTTTTTTGGTCAGGAACAATAAGTCTCAAGATGCCTATTAAATAAAGAAATTTTAGAGAATTTAAAGCTAATTTATGTGAAAATTCTGCAGGAAGAAAGTGAAGAAGATCTGTAAAAAAACTAAGAATTCTCATATATTTTGCTCAAAAGCTATTGATATTATACTTTACAGGAAAAGTTATTTGGATTTTCTTAAAACTTAAAGTTGACAAAGTGACGCCTCTTGAATTTTAATAGGCATCTAAGTTCCCAAAACCCTTATAAAAATTGGAAAAAAAATACAAAGACTATTGGTCTAAATAAATTTAGTAGGTTTAAAAATGAACAAATTTTCAAAAAATATCTTGGCTTCTTTAGGTGCATTAAGCTTAGTAATATTACCTCAAACAGCATTCACAGATGAAAAGGTTGCTGATTCAACTTCAGGGTCAGAAAGTTCTTCTTCAGGTGGTTCGGCGTCAGGTACTGGTACAACTACTGGTGCAACTACTGGTGCAACTGCTGGTGCAGCAGCAGGGTCTGCAGCAGCAGCAGCAGCTGTGGGCGGCATTACACTTGGCACAATTGCAGCAGTAGCAGCGATAGCAGCAGCAGCAGCAGCAATTTCTGATAGCGATGATTCATCCCCTACGCCTACTCCTACGCCTACTCCTACGCCTACGCCTACGCCTACTCCTACGCCTACGCCTACTCCTACTCCTACTCCTACGCCTACTCCTACGCCTACGCCTACGCCTACGCCTACTCCTACGCCTACGCCTACGCCTACGCCTGTAGAAATTGAAGAGTATGAATATGTAACTGAAGTTGTTGAAGAAATACCGACAGTAGCTACAGCAACTGCTACAGCCACTAGAACTACAGGTGCCACTGCTACGAGAACAGTTGGCTCAACTGCAACTGCTACAGCAACAAATACTTCTACTGCTACAGCAACTAATACAGCAGGTGGTACGGAAGTAGTGGAGATAGTTAATACTTATGATGTGGTTGAAGACCAAGAAGTGGTTGAAGAGTATGAAACTGGAGAAATAGAAGAATATACAGTTACATCTACAGTACCTGCAACTGCAACTGCAACTGCAACTGCAACCGCAACTGGAACACGAATCAAGCAATAGAAATATTAAATTGATAACTTTAAAAAACCTGCTATCTAGCAGGTTTTTTTGTAACTTGTATATCAATATAAGGTAGATTTGGAGATATATATTGTCTACTTTGCCATACAAATCCAGTTTCAGGATCTATCCAGAATAAATTTTTAACCCTCCAATTTATTAATTCTCCATATAATGATTCTTCTATTCTAATTAGACTCATCTTTTTCCCTAAAATTTCTATCGTTTCATTACCTAAAACTTTTGAGGAAACATCAACCTTTAGATTATTTAGACTTGGATTTCTGAATGAATAATATGATGTGTATGAGTGTTTCTCTTCTTTAAGGAGCTCTAAAAATTTAAGCTTAGGCCTATCTATGTTGTAAAGATCATTAGGCAACCCAACGGTTCTAATTATTCTACCGTTTAATTCAATGACATTAATGCTATCAGAGCTTGTCCATATATTCTTTTCATTCTTTATTGTCTCCAAGATTAATAAACTTTTAGTGTTATTGCCAAAAGAAATTAGTAAAGAGGCATAGGGAATTTCATCAATCAAATTACTTTCTATTTCGTTATTTTGTGAAGTAAACCCATCTGATATTAAGGAGAAAGCTGTAGAAAATGTAGGTGAGTTATAATTTTTGAGTGCACAACCTGGAAGAATTGATACGATAAATATGCACTTAAAAAGTAAATTAAAATAATTTTTATTCAATTATCGATCTCCAATCTCTGTTTACTGAATGTATTTGGGTATCACCATATAGCGAATAAAGAGGATTTAAATGATTTAGAATTGCACCTCCATCTTTCGTTAACGGATGAAGTCCAAAAGATATTTCCCCTTGCCTGAAATCTGTAAAGAAAGAATCAGTGGGGATTGAAAAATAAAAACCCTTATCAAACGACCCTTCTCCAAACTCTTCAGAGGACAAGTCAGTCTTTGTAGCGAAAACCCCTAAAGTAAAACCATTTTTAAATCTCCTCGATAAATCTATAGTTGCACCTTTATCTCCAGCTAAATACTTTCCTATAAGTAACTGTGCATGTAAACCCTTTGGGAAATCATAATAAAAACCTATATGCCCTGTATCTGTTTTATAGTCTCTAAAGCCAAACCTTTGATTGAAATCCCTTTGTTTTACTCTATGTAACTGTATTCCAGTAGAAAAGCTTGAATTGAATGGTCTATAATAAAATTCGCCTCCTACTCCACCAAACATCTCTTCCAAATAACCTATATCTATCCTTGCGAAAGTATCTTTGTAGGGTGACCAGATATAGTCTAACTTAAATCTTGCTATATTATTTTCTCCTTGTGAGAGATATTCTTGTATATCACTCCTTACTCTAGGTATCAAACTGTAACTAGGGTTATTGAACTCATCAAAAGTGTTATATAGATTAAGGCCCAGAACGGTATGGAGTGTTAAACCTCTAGAAAATTTAACCTTAGTGTTTATTTTCCACCATAACTGACCTAAATAAAAAGCTTCGGGCCCACCAATTTGATGTCTTAAAGAGGGCGACATATTAAAAAATATTTCAGGAAATTTTATTTGAGGTTGAAATTCATCTGTCAAATAACTATCAGGTTCAGATGAATATATTTTCGTTTTTTTGTAGAGTTCATTTAGAGTAATCTTATTCTGATCCAAACGATCAAAATCTTTTTTTCTAAATTCAACTGTATAGAGTTCTCTATCACCATTCATTGGAGTTACGGAGATAATGTTAACTGAATCTGAAGAAAGAGCAGAAGCTATCCTGGCAGATCTTCCTATAGCTCTTGGGTAATTTCTAAATCTATTTTGTGCAATAGTAAGTGATACCTTGTCTTGCGTTAGATTTGAAGACTGAATGAGAAGAGATTCTTCCCTAAGGCCTCTGTTTAAGGACCTATAAAAAACTTCTTTATTTTTAGAAATTAATTTTTTTTGGTTTGTATTTAGTTTTACGACATTTTTTGGAGGATCATTTTTTTTCACTAAAGGCCTGTTGCCATAGTCCGACTTGATATCAAAAGAAAATCTCAATTCATTTCCTCTTTCTAAGCTCAATCCTAAGGTAAAGTTTTCATTTACTGGCCTAATCAAACCAAAATTGAATCTGCTTGCAACAGGCAAGACTGGTCCGCTGTACCCCAAATCTGGGTTAGAAGTATCGTACTCAAGTTTCAAGACCAAGCCATACCGCCACCAATAATATTCCAAACCAGAATATATAGATATTTCTTCTCCAGAAAACCAAGATTTATAACTGAACGAACCTCCTTGATCTAGTTCAGAATTTCTATCTCTAAAGTCTTCATGAAAATTAATGAATGGATTATTTAAATTTTTGTCTTGACCTAGCGCTCCCCAACCTAAACCGACTGTAAAGTCTATATCCTGAATTTTTTTTGTAGCTGCGATATATTCTGCAGAAAACTTTCCTGTTCCAGCAAGATCATTCCAGCCTAATGATATCTCAGGTAAATAAAAGGACTCATTTAAAAGCTTCAATTTCAAGTCAAAACCTTTGTCTTTTAAAGTTTGATTTCCGCTGTATGTCGAAGGACCATAGAGGAGATTTTTGAATTCAGTATATTTATAAGATGCCTCTAACCAAGAAAAAGGGGTTGCTGAAATATAAGTATACTCATAAGGATAAGAGCTTGAGAAACCTATCTTCATAGAACCTTCCTGCATTAATCTTGCATTTGGCATTTGAATAATTCCTGTAATGCCATAATTTGAAGAAGAAGGTTCTAACTTTCTTGGAAAGTAGTCATACACAGATGCTGAAAACTCACAAGAGACAAATAATAAAATAAAAATATAATTTTTATTTTTCTTTATTATCAATCAGGATCCCTATGATTTAATCTTCTAATGCTGCTATAGCTGCAGCTGAAACAGCTAAATCAGATAGAATTGGAGTAATTATTGAAGTTAATTTTAGCCAATTATATGGATCAGGGTTCCTTGAAACTACTATTGTGCTTCCAGGCAATAATTCATTAGATAAATCTGACTGAAAGAGCTTCCTTTTGTAGGCTAATGATTGTCCGTTTGGAAGTATTATAAAAATTTTAGATAAGTCTGCTCCGTCAGTTGTTCCACCAGATTGCTCTATATAACCTTGAATAGATATATCTTCTTTGTATAGATGCGTAGTTGAATTTAAAACTTCACCAACAACAGATATAGAAGATGATCTCTTTGGTATATATAGTGTATCGCCATCTTGCATGACAAAATCTAGTCTTGGATCAGACTCTAAAGAGTATTCATCTATATTAGCAACTTGCCTTCCTATAGGTTCTTGCTCTTTAAGTTGATTGATAAAATTGGATATAGCTAAATAGGCCTCTCCATCTATTTGATTGCCTCCAGTGATTGCATCTATAAGAGATCTTTCTAAATTCTCTGCAGTTTTCAAATATGAGTCTTTTTGTTGGAGCCTTACAGATTCTCTTGTAAAAACTGCCCCTTCAGGATAGGCAAGATCGCTAAAGCCTCCTGCTCTGTTTAGAACCTCGGAAATTGTCTCTCCGGCACTGATAGCATAATAACCCGGGTAATTAACTTCTCCTGTTAGAAATACATTAGAAATAACTTGCTTTGAACTGCTCAAAAGGTTAACAGAATCTCCATCCTTAAGAATGATCTCATTCACATTTTCTAGCCTGTCATAAGTTTTTATATTTCTTACTTTTTTATTTTCATCAAATCTACTAAATTCAATTCTAAGATCAGACTTACCCTCAAGACCGGTAAATTTAAATAAATTATCAAGATTATCATCTAATAAAATTTCGTACCTACCAGGTCTTAGAACAGCACCATCAATCCGAACAGTATTTTTAATCAAGGGGTAATATATTGTATCTCCTTCTTGCAGACGCATATCTTGCGAAGTATCTCCCTCGAGTAACAGTTTATAAAAATCATAGGTACCAATTACCTTTCCATTTCTTTTTAATTCTATATTTCGTAAACTTCCTACTTCATTGGGACCGGCAGTAGCAAAAATAACATTAGTCATTGAAGCTAAGGAGCTTACCGTGTAAGTTCCTGGTTTATAAGCAGCTCCAACAACATATAGATTTATAGACCTCAATTCGCTTAAAGATATAAAAACCTCTGTGCCTACTAGTTCTTCTGTCACTTTCTTGCGAATAAGCTCTTCAGCTTTTGATAGTTTCAGCCCCGCTATGTTAATAGGACCTAAAAGAGGTAATTTAAAAGAACCTGATCTTGATATATATATTTCAGCTTCATTTTTGTTGTTGCCATAGTATTCAATCTTAAGTTTATCGCCTGGGCCAACTACATAGTCTTGTGGTATTGGGATATTACTAGATAAAGCAAAAGTTGTTGGAGTGCTATCAAAAAATTCGTAACCATATATACAATTAACACAGTCTTCACTTGTATCTCGTTTTACTGAAGTTTGTATCTCTAAAAACTTTTCCTCTCCTTCATTTGTAAGAACTTCACCGAGCTTTAATTCTTCAAGCTCTCTTATTTCTTCTACAGATATAGTATCCTCACTAAATAAATTCATGCATAAAAAAAGAACACAAACGATAAATAGGAAGTTAAACAAATTAAAACTAAATTCTTTGTAATTTTTCATAATAACGCTTTATTCAATATTTGATCTAGTAATCCCCGAACTCCATCCAAGTTTATTTCTGCATCCGTCATAAAAATCATGATCTAGCGGGTGAACTAAGTTTAACATTGATATTGATTTACTTATATTTATTTCACTATTTCTAGATAAAGGTAAAGAGTCGTGACTATCAAAGCTTAATTTTGGTTTATCTCCTTTACCTGCGATTTTTATCTTTATTTCACTTTTTGCACTAACCACTAAAGGGCTGGCGCTAAGGCTATGGGGAAACATGGGCATTATAGATATAGCATCAACTTCAGGGTGCACTATTGGGCCACCGCCTGACAGTGAGTACGCAGTTGAGCCTGTAGGCGAGCTGATTATTAGACCATCTGCTTTTTGCCTAAAGACAAATGCCTTATTTATATATAGCTCATACTCAATCAATTGAGCTATTGCACCCGAGTGAATAACTACTTCATTTAGTGCAATAAACTTTTCTTTACTTCCAGTGATATAAGTTTCGAGAAAAAACCTATTATCTAATTCATATTTTCCAGAAATCACTTCAATTAACTTAGTTGTTAATTCGTTTGGGGCTATGTCAGTTAAAAAACCTAACTTTCCCATATTTATTCCTAAAATTGGTATGCCTTTTGATCCATAAAGTCGTGAGCAACTTAACATTGCTCCATCTCCACCGATAGCTATCACTAGATCAGATTCCTTTTGTAAATATTTTGCTGAATAACTTTTAAATTTTTGTTTTGTGTGTACTTCATTAAAAGTTCTATCATAGATGACTTTACATCCTATATTGGTCAAGACTTCTTCTACTTGTCTTCCTATGAAAGAAACTTTAGAGGTATTAGAACTAGTAAATAAAGCCACTTTTTTAAATTTAATCATCAATTATTACCACCTCTTTACCCAATAGATAAATATTGTGTCCACAAAAGCGATTATTACTTTAAATATATATTTTGTTAAAGCAAGCATGAGCGCCGTTGACCAATCCATGCCAGTAGCAAAGACCCAAGTAAATTGATAAATCAAAGTATCAATAAGTTGAGAGGTTATTGTTGAAAGATTATTTCTTAACCAAAGCTTAGATTCGCCAGTAATACTTTTTATTTTATGGAAAAACCAAACGTCGAAAGTTTGACTCACTAGATAAGCAGTTAATGAACCTATAACAAAAGCTGGAGAATAATATGCCAGCGTGCTTATCGCATTATGAACCTCTAACGCTGAGCCTGTGATTTCTGATGGTTTAAATTGCACACTCAAAAATAAGGTTATCATTACAGCTATATTTGCAAAGAATCCTAACATCACCGCTCTATTGGCTTCTTCTCTACCATATTTCTCATTCAAAACATCAGTGGCGAAATATATTCCTGAATAGAGAATTGCTCCCATACTTACCTTATAGGTTGAACCGAAAATAATTAGTTCGCTTACCTTTCCACCTTGTAGATTGCCTAAGACAATCCCTAAGACAACGGCAACATAAAGACCATATTTCCCAAAAAACCTATAAAGAAGCAAAGCCAAACCCAGATCGTAAATTACTGTTAACAACCATAAAGATTCTTGACTGAGATTAAAAATATCCAAAGTGTATAATTTTTCTTATATTTTAACTTATAGGTTAGTAAAAATGTCCCTAAAACTAATAGATTTAATAAAAAATAGTAAAAAAATTGTTTTCTTTACTGGAGCTGGCATTAGCACTAATTCAGGTATTCCTGATTTCAGAGGACCGCAAGGCGTTTGGACAACCTCGACACCCATCTACTTTCAAGACTTTATTGCATCCAAAGAGAAGAGAGTTGAATCATGGGAAAGAAAATTTGAAAATGAGTTAAGTATAGATTCTGCCAAACCAAATGAAGGGCATAAGAAAATAGCTGAGATCATGAATAAGAAAAAATCATTCTTGATTACACAGAATGTAGACAATTTACATCAAAACTCAGGTGTAGATGAAAAAAAAATAAGTGAACTGCACGGTAATGCTACATTTGCAAAATGCCTTGAATGTCATATGAGATATGAGCTGGAAGATTTAAAGATTAAGTTCATAGAATCAAAAGAACCGCCTCTTTGTATGAAATGCAATGGGATTATAAAAACTGCCACTATATCCTTCGGGCAATCTATGCCAGAGAAAGAAATGCAAATTGCTCAGAGAGAGGCAATAGAAGCCGACTTATTTATTTGTGTTGGAACTTCTCTGGCAGTATTTCCGGCAGCTGATATACCAATCTTAGCCAAAGAAACTGGAGCTCAACTCGTTATAATTAATAATGAACCAACTCAAATGGATCATTTTGCTGATTTAGTTATAAACCGTGATATCTCTGAGGTCTTCTCTGAGATATCGCTCTGATTTCTAATTATGCGTAAGGGCCACCAAGCCTAGGAGCTCTCCATCTTTCATTTCTTTGAGAGTTTCATTAGCCTTTGATACATCGCGTGTCTCTACGGCGACAGGATCTATCTTTCCTGCAACTACTAATTCCATTAGTTCTTGCATATCTCCTAAACTACCCACATAAGAACCCATCAATTTTTTTTCTGTTAGTGCTTGTAACGGCAATGGAAGGCTAATTTGTCCTCCAAAAAGTCCAACAATAACGTAGCTTCCGCCTCTAGCTAAAAGGTTATATCCAAAATTTACGGAAGCTTCAGCGCCAACAAAATCTACTATTGATCTAGCCCCTCCTTCGGTTAGCTCGAGTAATTTTTCAGCAGCACCTTCCTCAGAAGAATTGATAGTTGCTGAAGCGCCAAGTTGTCTCGCCATTCCAAGCTTTTCATCATCTATGTCTAATACTATAGGGTTTATTCCATAAGCAGCTTGGGCAATTTTTAAAGCCAATACTCCCAGCCCTCCTGCAGAAACTATAACTAGTGAATTATCTTTTTTATACGGTCCTGCTTTTTTCAAAGCACTATAAGCTGTCAATCCTCGACAAGCATAACTCCCCGCTAAGCTTTCGGGTGTATCAGCAGCATCGAATAAGTATTTTTGATCTGGAACTAATACATGGTCTCCGTAACCACCAGCAACATGAATACCTAAGTTAGAGTTATTAGCGCAGTAATGAGTCATGTCATCATCACATAAATCACAATCACCACAACCCATCCAAGGATAAGCTACATATTTTTCTCCTATTTCAATTCCTTCTACTTGATCTCCAATAGCGGCAACCTCTCCAAAGATTTCATGACCCATAGTTAATGGCTCTCCTCCAGGTAAAGGTGAAGGTAGTTGAACTCCTCCTCCCAAATCAAAGTAACCATCATGAATATGAACATCCGAATGACAAACCCCACATGCCACAGTCTTAAGAACAACCTCTTTACCTTTAGGTTCTGGTGTTTCTAACATCCTCTCTTCTAATGGTTTCCCATTTTCTATTACTTGATATGCCTTCATTAATACTCCCTAGTAATTGTTTTGTTATGATCAGAATATATCT
>MDSW01106149.1_pt1 | contig 10592 bp, 9 predicted proteins | sample 811171 | NCBI WGS metagenome assembly MDSW01 (sample SAMN05326641, study PRJNA326480) | marine metagenome | isolation source: seawater | place: Atlantic Ocean: North West | collected 2012 | reverse complement strand
TGAAACACTACCTTCTGGCACTAATAATAATTACAGCTATCAATGGCAAAGCTCTTTAGATCAATCAAATTGGATGGACATCTCCGGGGCAAACTCTATAACATATTTTACAGAAAATCTTAATTCTGACACCCATTATCGTGTACTGGTAACTTGTGAAAACTCTACTCTTCCTACTAATACTGTCAGTGTATGGGTCCTTCCAGAATTAAGTGCTGAAGTTTTAGCTCAACCTAATACATTTTGTGATACCGATGATATTAGACTAGATTTTTATGCTGATGGAGCAGAATGGTGGTGGGGCGGCATATTAAACTTTTCTTATCAATGGCAACAGAATACCATTAAAGGTCCTCCGTTTGTATCTCTATGGGATAGTCAAAAAATTACTGGCAAAGGATGGGTGAATGTAGGAGAAGATTTAAACTATATTGAGCCTTCTCTTGAGCCAGGAATGTATTATTTTAGATGTATGGTTACATCTCCGTATGGCTGTGGAACCATCTATACAAATACAGTCTTTGTAGAAGTTAAAGATTGTTCATTTGGTCGAATTGGTCAAGATTTTAATAGTCAAAAAACCATACTTAAGAAAACTAATATATTGGGAGCACATTTAAATCATTCCAATATTATGCTTACTATTTATAATGATGGCCTGATTAAAAAAGAATATATTTTACAATAATGTAATTTAAAATATCCCTATTAAATTACTGCTTCAATTTTTCTTAAAAACATTATATTTGATTAACCAATGCTGACTATTTATATGAAAAAATTATTGCTATTTCTTTTTCTCCCCTTACTTTGTTTAAGTCAAAATATTGAATTCTGTGACTCCATATCAGTAACATTTAGTGAATATAATACTATAGACAATACTATTGAAATTGATGTCATTTCAAATTATTCAAGCCAGTACTCATTTCCTTACGCAGGGTTTATATTAAAAAGTACTGAAGGTGATACAATCGCAATAGAAACACTTCAAAGTGGAGTGAACGTATATGGATTGAACGGCGGCATGTCTGAAACAAGGGTGCTTGAGGTTGTTGGCGATTTTATGCCCCCCGGAAATGGCACAATACATTTAGCAAATTATTTGTTTGCAGGTAACTCCGCAATAATATGCTCATGGCCATTTGATTATATTAATGGATACACCTATATACCTGACAATAATTTTGAGCAAAAATTAATTGACTTAGGTTATGATGATACTATAAACAATTATGTTTTAACTTCAAATATTGTTAACATATCCTATCTTGATTTAAGCTATCTTCCTATCTCAAGCTTAACAGGAATAGAAGATTTTAGTCAACTTGAATTTTTAAATTGTTCTGGAGCATTATTGTCTGAATTAAATATTACCAATAATACTGAACTAAGCATATTGGAATGTAATCAAAATAACCTCTCTGAATTAAATATTACCAATAATACTAATCTTACTAATCTAGCTTGTGCTCAAAATAATTTGTCTGAATTGAATACTACTAATAATCCTAATCTTACATACCTGAATTGTAGTAACAATAATTTAGTAGATTTAGACATATCTAGCAACTTGCAATTAGAATATCTATCATGTGAGTTTAATAATCTAATAAATTTAGACCTATCGAATAATGCCAGTGTTAATTATCTTTTCTGCCAAAACAACAACCTATCTGAGCTCAATCTTACAACTAATATAGATTTAGAATATGTCTCATGTCAAAATAATAATTTTTTCTGTGCTGAAATATGGGACCCTTCTTATGCTGAAGAGAATGAAGACTTTTTGATTGATGATGATGCTTTTTGGTCTGTAAATTGTGATTATGAAACCCAAACTCCTTTTCAAGGTCTTGTGATCTCAGAAGTTGAGAATAATAATCTCGTGGAGGGCAATACATATAGAGTTTATGCAAAAATTAATGAAGGCAAATTGAATGGATATTGGGCTAATGAAAATAATAATTCTTATATCCAAACATCTACTTCTTTTTATATTGACCAAGCTAATCTTTGGGATAATTTACCGGATGAAATTGAAAATAAAAAAATTCAAAGAGGTATTAATCCCGAAGTTTTTGATGCGATTCCTTCATCTAGATATACAAGCTGGCTAACCCTTGGTGATAGCTATAATACTGGCACTGTTGATTGTCCTTATAATGCTGTCTTTCACAAATCAGAAAATTTTGAGCTTGGTGTAAATAATGATGAATCTGCATATTTATTAAATTATATTGGTGGGCCCGGTGAATCAGGCTTTGTAAGATTGGCAGAAACAGACTATGGCTTTATTAACAACAACTTATTATACTATAGCACTCCCCAAAGCATCGGTTGGTTCCCTTATGGCGGGAATCCTAATGGATTAATCCAGGGAGAGTATTGCCCAAGTGATGTGACCACCCCCGATGAAAACAATTTAGTTTTATTATTTCAAATGACTACTAATGGATCAATCTGTGGATTAATTAATTTAGAGGGCACAGATGAAAATGGTAATATATGGGCTGAAAGCGGAATAGACTTTTTAATTGAAAACGAAAACATATTAGATTGTAATGGTAATTGTATTATCGATCTTGATAATGATTTGGTTTGTGATCAAATTGATGAGTGTGTAGGTGAGTATGATGAGTGTGGGATTTGTAATGGAAATGGACCTGAGTTATATTATGATTGTAATTGGAATTGTTTAAATGATACAGATGGAGATGGATGGTGTGATGAAATAGAAGTCGAAGGCTGTGATGACATAAATTCATGTAATTACAACCCAATTTCAACAGATATTATGTGCATATATCCTGCAGATTATTATGATTGTGATGACAATTGTATAAATGATCTTGACCAAGATTTTATATGTGATGAAATTGATGATTGCATTGGTGAGTACGACGAATGTAATACTTGTAATGGTTTTGGCCCTGAAGTTGGTTATGATTGTAACGGAAATTGTGTAGATAATTATACGCAATTAACACTTATATGGACAGGTGGGCTTAATGCCACTTTTAGTGTTACTGGCGATATAAATGGCTTATTATATACTCAAAACCTATCAACTGATACTGGGTATTTAACAGAGTGTTGGCTAACGGACCTTCAAGCAGATTGTTTTACAATCAATATTGAAGGTGGTGATAGCTTAGAATGGGAATTATACTCCGGTAACTTGTTAATAATCGAAGGGAATTCTGATAATATATTTTTTGGATCACAATGTGAAACTGGTTGCATGGACCCAGTATCTTGTGTTGGGTATAATCCATTTGCACTAATTGATAACGGCAGTTGTGAATATCCTGGCGATGAATGTATATTACCTGCAAGCCTAGGGCCAGATTTTGAATATGGGATATTTAATGAAAATTGTGAATGTGTTATTAATAACACCTCAATAAGGAATAATATATTAAGTCCTAAAAATCTTATTACTATTGTCAATGGTCTTGGTCAAGAAATAACAAAGATGTCTCCTGGTCAAAACTTATTATATATTTTTGATGATGGCTCAATTGAAAAGAAATATATTATAAGGTAATACCATGAAAACCATTTTGCTTTATCTTGTTATAATGCCATGTCTGAGTTTTGGACAATTTATATTAACAGATTTATTGAATTCTTTTGAAAATAGCAATTATGAAGATGTGCTGTTTTCAAATACATGTGAACTGACTAATCAAGTTAATGAAACTGCCAAAATCTCTCATTTTATTAATGATTATCACCATTTATCTGATTGGGAATACTCTAAAAAAACCCTTGAATGTGAAGAGGCTATTTATGAAATTGAAAGCCAAAAAGCATTAATAATGAAAAAAAACTGGTATAAAACCATTGTTATTTATTTGCCAAAAAATGGGTCTTATTACAATATCTTATTGGATGATATTAAAAAAAATTGCGCTTTTAGAGGCTTAAAAAGTTGGGAGACAGAATCTAAAAAAGCATCTAATGGACTTAAATATTTCTTAGCCAAAGAGGAAAGCTCTAAAATATATAAAGGTTTTTTTATTTCTATTATTCATGATTCTGATTTATATTGCCTAGGAGATAAGTGTTGTGAAATTCGTATCAGCGCAAAAGGTTGGCAACATTCGAAAGATATGTCCAAATTATTAGTAGAAAAAATTAAATAAACTTCTTCTTATGAAAAATGTATTAATACTATTTTTGTTTCCATTATTGTGTTTAACACAGCAAACAACTACGATTTTAGATCAAAATTTCGAGCAAGCATTAATTGATTTAGGCTATGATGATGTTTTAGATAATAGTGTTTTAACTAGCAATATAAATACTGTTAATATATTAGAGTTGGCAGGCAAGAATATTGCAGACTTAACTGGAATTGAAGATTTTACAGAACTAACTTATCTCTATTGTTACTCTAATAATCTAACAGAGATAAATGTTTCTAATAATTTACTATTAAAACATTTGTATTGTGGCAATAATGATATCACAACAATCAATATTGCTAATAATTCTTTGTTAGAATTCTTGTCTTGCGATAATAATAATTTAACTGAATTAGATGTATCTAACAATGTATTATTAGAATCTCTTATTTGTTTTAATTCTAATTTATCTGATTTAGATGTTTCTAATAATGCTCTATTAACCCATTTATCTTGTGATAATAATAATCTAACAACTCTAGATGTTTCTAATAACCCTGAACTAAATTTGCTAAACTGTTTTAATAATAATCTAACAGAATTAGATGTCTCTAATAATCTGCAACTTGAAGATTTATATTGTTATGATAATAATCTCTCTGAACTTAATGTATCTAATAATACTGGATTAAAAAAATTAAACTGTGCATCTAATAATATTGCAACATTAAATACATCTTACAACTCACTTCTTACAAATTTAAATTGTAGCTGGAATAATCTCTCAGCATTAAACATCTATAATAATATAAATCTGGAGCGATTATCATGTTACGGAAACAGTTTAAGTGAATTAGATGTTTCTAATAATTCTGAACTTACAGAGCTATATTGTTATTTAAATAATTTAACAACACTAGATGTTTCTAATAATTCTGAATTGAATAGCTTGTGGTGTAATGATAATAATCTAGAATGTATTCGAGTATGGGACATTGAATATGCTATTGAACAAGAAAATTGCATAGATAATGTCAACTGCTTCATTAAAGATTCTGAGGCAATATGGTCATTAACATGTGGCTGCCCAGGAGAATACCCTATATCGATTTCAACTACAACTGGGGAATGGGCTTATGAGATGGCTTGGGGGTTATGGGATTATAATACTTGGATGGAGGAGGGTGGCCCAATTATAGAAAATGCTATTGCTTTTTTTCAGGGTGAAGATGACAATCAAACAACACAACTAGAAACATGTTTGCCAATCGAAGGATGTTATATGATTGCAGCTTATGACAGTTATGGTGATGGCTGGAATGGTGGCTCTATGATTGCTAATGTTAATAATACTAAATCACCTGTAACTTATGAACTAACTGATGGAACATGGGGATATTGGCCATTCACCATTAATAGTGAGCCTTGTAGTTGGGAAATTCTAGGCTGTACAAATCCAAACTCAATAAATTATAATGAATTTGCAAATTTAGACGATAATTCATGTATAACTCCTAATTTCTTTACCTGGGACAATGAACAACGAGAGTATTTTTTATATGTCCCAGAAAACCTACAGCCCAATGCACCATTGGTATTTGTGTTACATGGTTACTGGGGAGAAGGCGCCGACATGATTGGTCTTTTTACTGACCAAGCTGATGAACATGGCTTTGTGATCTGTTATCCAAGTGGATTGATTGATAATTTTGATGCTAGTCACTGGAATGCAAACTTTGATGAATCCATGACTACTGTTGATGATATTGGATTTTTATCTAATCTTGCTTTTCATCTACAAGAAGAATATAATTTAAATCCTGAGGAAACTTTTACATGCGGAATGTCAAATGGAGGATATATGAGTTGGTCTCTAGCATGTCATGTCCCTAATGTTTTCAAAGCAATTGCATCTGTTACTGGCACAATGAGTGGTCCAGACTGGGCTGATTGCAATCCTGGTACAATCGTGCCTGTAATGCAAATTAGCGGAACTGCAGATAATGTTGTCCCTATGGACGGGTCAATGGGATATGTTGCTGAGGGCTGGGGTGGTGCTCCTGATATTTATACAGTAATGAACTTTTGGAGCACTCTGCATGGTTGTTCTGATGAAGAAACAACCAATTGGCAATTTGATTACTCTACAGATTTAACTAAATATTTCAACTGTAATGCATCTGAATTACGATTGTACGTAGCTAATGGGATGGATCATACATGGCCAAACTTCGCTGAAGCACAAATATGGGATTTCTTTATGCAAATAACTGCCAACAGCACTAGTGTTAATGAGAGCCCTTATATACATAAGACTCTTTTAAAGTCTATTGATGTTTTAGGCAGAAAAACTGATAAAAATGGGTTTAAGTTTAATGTTTTTAACGATGGTAGTGTAGAAAAAAATTATGTTTTTCATTAATTTATGAAACGTGCGGATAAGATTAAGATAGCTGATAAAATATCTCAAGAAATAGAAAAAACTACTAACAGTATATTGGAATATCAAAAAATGTGTAAGCCTATTTCTCCTGATAATGCTATTGGCAGGGTTTCTAGAATGGACGCTATAAATAATAAGAGTGTATTAGAAGCTGCATTACGTAAAGCTAAGGTTAAACTAAAAAATTTAGAAGTAGTGAAAGCTAAAATTAACAATACTAGCTTTGGTATGTGTATGAAATGTAATCAACCTATTCCAATACCTAGATTAATCCTTATCCCAGAAAGTAAAAATTGTGTAAATTGTGCATAATGAAATTACTCTTTCTTTTAATCAGTGTTCCTTTGATAAGCTTTACACAAAGTAATAATACTGAGTATTATAATAATGGCAATTTAAAACAAGTTCAAAATATCTCTGAGGCTGGGTCTGTTACAAAAGAATACTATAAAAATGGTCAATTGAAAAAACTCCAAAATGAACCTGAAAAAACTATAGAAACATATTATAAAAATGGTGCTATTAGCTACCGAAGAACTAATAATCAAAATAATCTAAAAGAAGAGTTTTATAATCGTAATGGGTCATTAACACTGCAAATTATTAATGACGTCATTACGTTTAATATTTATGAAAACGGTTCTGAAAACACAAATAACAATGAGCGTGATGGTCATCAACATGGTCATCAACATGGTCATCAACATAATCACCATCATTAAAAAACTATAATACTACATTACAAAATGTTTATCAAAACATTGTTTTATTTATTTGTGACACCTTTTCTGGTTTTTAGTCAAATTCTATATTCAGAAACATTTCCGTTTCAAAATATGTCAGCTAAAACAAATTCTGAAGTATTGTATAAATTAATCTTAGCTCAAAATTTATTTGAAAATATTGAAATAGAACAGTATTTAAAAACCCACAAAAATATAGCTATTCTCCCCGTTGAAATACATTATATGAACCCTATTAAAACAGAAAACTCTAAAAATCTGAAAAAAATAGAATTAATGAGTTCTAAATGTATTTATAATGATTTTGCACATTCTTTTAGAGAGTACTCAAAAAAATTTATCAATCTGCAATCTGAGATAAAAAATAATGATTCAAAAAACTACATTCCACAAACGGAAATAAATAAATATTTAGAAGAGCGTAATCGCAATAAGGTAAATAAATATATTGCTGACATAGAAGATATAAATACAACTATTCAGAAATTGAGTAATCTAAAAAATGTAAAACTAGACAATTACACTCCTGAGTTTTTATGTTCATTTTTAGCTGTTGATGCTATTATATATATCTACATATATAGTGATGTTTTTATACCATTAAAAAATTGTTTTACTCAAGAATTAATTGCTGATATTAATCTTTTAGATGAGGAGTTATTATTAAACCTAGACACAGATAACGACAGTCTATATACAACTTTACCAGCATTTAAAAAATCAAAATTTAAAAATAAAAAAATCTGCGTCTTTACATCAATATATGACAAATCGGGTGACTTAATATGGCTGCATGGTCAAGATTATGCAGCATATGATGTGTGGAATACTATAATCTTGAACTATGAAAAAGTTCATAAAATAGACCTTGTAAACATTTTTTTTGATAAGTCATTTAGATTGTTTCCTTATCTAAAGGATTGAAAATAAATTAATTAAATCATTGTTTTTAGTAAATATGGTGTAGTTTTGCACAAAATTTTAAAAATATATTTTATGAAAAACGTTTTATTATTTATGTGTACTGTTTCTATCTGTGCACTTGGATTTAGTCAAATGACAAGTAAGAATGGTCATACTATTCTTCCTGAAGCAGGAGACTGGTCTATTCAAATGAATGCTCAACCATTATTAGATATGGCAATGAATGTTGTTAATATAATGAACGACAGTGGGAATAACGGCTCACACCCAAGTTACGTTAACGGATTCTCTCAAGTTATTGTGGGTAAGTATTTTAATAGTGATGATTTTGCTACTAGATACAAAATTGCCTTAAATAGTGAGTCTTCAACATACAAGCATTACAATGATGACCCTACTACAGATGACACGGACAACGTGTTATTCTCTAAAGACAAAGCTGCTATGTGGGAGTTAAAGCTTGGGTATGGTCATGAACACAGGAGAGGTCATAATAGACTTCAAGGAATTTATGGTTATGAAGGAATGCTAATTCTTGGAAGTGGTGGGAACAACACTTCTAGAGATTATGAATTTGCGTATACTGATATGGCTGATGCAGGTATGGGAATGGAAAACAATGGCTTTTTTAATTCTAGCAAGAATGGAATGAATATTGGTTTGGAAGCACGTGCATTTATAGGTGTAGAGTACTTTTTTGCGCCTAAAATGTCTGTTGGAGCAGAGTTTGGCTGGGGATTTGTATTCGAAATGAATGGACGTACATCTGATATAGCTACAGTAGAAGATGAAGATGGAAACTGGAATGAAACTGAATCATTAGGAGACTCTAATCAATCTTTTGATCTTGCTGTTGATAATATGGATGCAGCATTAAGTGTTTCTTTTCATTTTTAATTGAAAAAAGCATCTTAAAAAATAAAAAAGCGGACAATTGTCCGCTTTTTTTATGGCTTAAAAAGAACCCAACAAACAATTGATTGTTAATTAAGTCTCACTTGAAATAGTTAATCAACTAGATTATTACTATATATTTAGTATTAAAATAATCCTCATACAATTATGAAAAAATTTATTATTTTACTATTTATTCCTATGGTTTGTATATCTCAAAATAATAACTGTGGAGAACGACCGATAAAGCCTACTTTACTTGAAAATCAATCTAAAAAAGAATACAAAGAATCCAATGTATATATAGAATATAAAAAAAATTTAAAAATATGGAGAACTTGTATGAGTCCTCGAGCAATGTCTGAAAGAGATGAGCAAAAATTTGAAAAATCTATCAAACTAAAAAGTGAAATAGTCTTAGAAAAATTTAAAGAAAAAATAAGCGATCCCTGTGGGGAAAAACCTAAAAAACCTGCTAGGGAGACTGGACAAAAGCATGATGACTATATTAAAACATCATCTTATCTGGATTATAAAAAAACTTTAAAAGCGTGGAAAAAGTGTAAGAGCCCTCAGGGAATTTCAAAAAGAAATCAAGAAACTATGGATAAAGATTTTGAAAAAATTCAAAAAACTATTTTGGAAGAATGCGGAGAAAAACCAACAAAACCCATTAGACCTAAAGGTTTAAATAATGAAGAATATAAACAATCTGCTGCACACGTAAAGTATCGAGAAAACTTAAAGATTTGGAAAAAGTGCTCTAGCGCAAGTAAAAAGAAGGCAACTGCGGGCCCATGTGGAGAAAAACCAACAAAACCTTTTAGAGAAGAAGGCATAGATCATCAAAAATATAGAGAAACTCCTGAGCACTTAGAGTATCAACAAAAATTACAGAACTGGCGAGATTGCAATAATGAACTTAAGAAGGCCAATAAATAGAATCCTAACTTTAATATTGTGTTTGGCATGAAATTTGTTTTATAATCGATATTATAAACAATTAAATGCAATAACTATGAAAAAGTCTATTTTAATCTTAGGAGCTTTATTAATCGCTTTCTCAACTAATGCTTTTGCGCAAAAGCACAAGCACAAGCCTCATCATCATAACCATGGACACCATATTTCTAATTATCATCATGGGTTTTTTGGCGGAATACTAACAGGTCTTCTTTTTAGTGAAGTATTTGGATCTGCAACACACAGTTATAGACAAATGTATTTTGAATACAGACCTTATAAAGATACTTGGAAATTAAGAAAAGACTTTACAAAAAATGGATCAAGATTCTATAGTAATGAAAAAGTAACTGCTAAGTTTGAAAACCCTAACGGTGGAAGGGATTTTATTGTTCGTCTCAACAGTAGGGGGCAATGGGAATTAGATTGTCCAAGAAGATTGGCAAAATTATTTAAGAACAAAGTTCGTAGAAATCTATAGTTAGATAATTT
>MDSW01100628.1_pt1 | contig 10592 bp, 7 predicted proteins | sample 811171 | NCBI WGS metagenome assembly MDSW01 (sample SAMN05326641, study PRJNA326480) | marine metagenome | isolation source: seawater | place: Atlantic Ocean: North West | collected 2012 | reverse complement strand
TTATCAACTGCTAGTATTATGGTCAGATTAAATCGATACAAGTACATATATTCGATGTTCGGCCCTGAGGGAGATTCAGAAGCTACAGAAGAACTGTATGATTTAGCATATGATCCAAGAGAAAAATTCAATTTGGCAGCTGCATTTACTCGAATTCACAAAGATGTTGCTAGACCTTCAGAAGGTGGCGTACCATTTCATCATGTATCATCTAGATTGAATTCCAATGTTAATAAGGCCAGAAATCCAGATACATTGCCCAAGAAAATTAAGGATATAGAATTTAAAAATAATTTATCTTTATCTGGGTGGCATGAGGTTTTTGATGTCCATATGAAGTTGAGAGCAGAGGCAAAAAAATACTGGGAAAAGACCGGTAGAGGAGAACAGTTCTTTTTTTAGAAAAGATTAGTTTGCACATCTAGTAATGGTCATATAATTAGTTCTCATCGGATGTTTATGACAGTTGTCATTCTAGTGGCAGGCAGTGGAACTAGATTTAGAGATGAAAAACCTAAATGCCTAGTAGATATAAATGGGATAACTCTCTTAGAATGGACGATATCACTAATAAGAGAGGTTGATGATGAGGTCCCTATAAGACTGGTTACTGGACATAAGTATAATCTAATTCAGGAATATGTAGATAGATTGGAGTATAATAATTTAGAAACTGTACACAATTTAGATTATGAGAATGACCAGAATATACTGTCAGCACATACTGGGATGGCAGGAATCGACACAGACATACTAATTTTGGAAGGCGATTGTATATTCAATAAGAAAACTATGGAAGAGCTTGTTACGTCGATAGGAAAAAATAAAAATATTATTTTTACAAAGGGGGAGTCGGAATTAAATAAAACGAATGCGATAATTAAATCTAATAAAGATGGAAATTTTGCTGGATACATTATCGGCAAAAGACCTCTGATAGATAATAAAGAATGGTATAATATGACTGGTTCAGTATTGTTTAACAAGTATGATATTAAAAATATAATTAGCTGGTTAAATAAAAATGACAGAGATCCTAGAAGTACATACTATTTCCAGCCATTGGTAGAAAAGGAAGAAATATTCGAAGTCGAAGTAATGGAATTGAATGAAAGTTCAGATTTCTTATCTTTTAATACCCAAGTTGAATATTTGGTTGCGATGGAAAAATTGGGTTTAGAAACGAAAATCAGATTAATAGATACAAAATTTTTAAAGCATGTAGAAGGATTTAGTGAAAAAAGGGTTGAATGGTTAAAAAATAAAATAATTAAAGAAGGGATATGGAATAAACCAATATGTATAGACTCGAAATACGGAATAGTAATGGACGGCCAACATCGTATGGAAGTTGCCAAATCACTTAATGTTTCGAAAATACCTGCCATACTTTTTGAACATGGAGAAGTAGAATTCTGGTCTCTAAGAGACAATCATATAGTAGATTTAGAAAGCATAATAGATAAATCACTATCCGGCAAGATATATCCCTATAAGACTGTCAAATATTCATTCCCAATAGAAATACCAAAATGTTCAATAAATCTGGAGGAGTTATAATGTCAATTGTTAACATAAGAACAACAACAGCATTTATGAATAATCCAAATAATAGTAAAATGGATAGATTCATCAGTAGTGTAAAAAAAATAGAAGAAGAAATAAAAATTAGAACTAAACGTATTTGTCTTAAAATTGAGGATTTTTCAGATGAGTCAATACGCACAATTTCGAAAGATGTAGAAAAATTGGGTTATTGGGGCTTTTCAGTATCATTTAATGACCCTACTGATAGAGAGCAAATTAAGAATGCAAAAAAAATATTATCCAGTACTAAAAATGGATTCGTAAATTTTAAAATTACTAAAAAGGGTAGAGAATTAGACTCTAATTTGATATTACCATCTACAGATTTAATCATTGATACTTCTAAAGTAGAAAATGGATTCAATAATTTCCGCCTAGGTTTTTCTTTCGGCCTTGAAAATGAGACTCCTTTCTTCCCTTACTCTGCGGTAGGAGATAAGGAAGGATTTTCAGTGGGGTTAGAATATATTGATGCAATGTTGGATATAATTAATCATAATAACAGAGAATCGTTAAATGATATACGAAATAAATTAATAATTCAATTAGGAAAAAAATTTACTAATATTGCCAAAATATGCGAAACTATTGAGGAAGAATCGGGATTAGAATTCCTTGGTATTGACTTATCTATAGCACCTTATCCATACCCACTTGAAGATCAAAGTGTAATTGATTTAATAGAGGCGTTAGGCAATATAGGACGTTCTAGAGGAGATACAGAATTCCATGCAGGAATGAATGGAACGATTTTTTTACATACCTATATCACGTCAATAATAAAGGAAATTATAAAAATCTCTGATTTTAAAGTAACAGGATTTAACGGAGTAATGTACTCCGTATTAGAAGATTCCAAATTAAGTAAGAGATATGCGAATGGAGATATAAGAGTTAGTGATTTACTACTTACTTCAACAACATGTGGTTGTGGAATAGATATGGTGCCAATTACTGGATGGGGCATACATAAATCAGTTTCGAGTCTATTTTTTGATATTTATGCATTAAGTAATGCATTAAGTAAACCATTAGCATTGAGGATATTACCAATACCTAATTCGAGACCAGGTGATTTAACAGAATTCAGACATTTATTTTTTGCAAATACTCGTTTATCTGAAGATAGATCGGGAATTAGCATAAATGAATTACCTGCACAGAAAAAAGATCCAGTAATTAATATGTAGAAGGGTCAATATGTCTTTTGAAGAAATAATAGAGGACATATTTAGTCGTCGTGCCCAGAAAATTTCAGGCCACGACCCATGGAGGTATGGTGAAGAATTGGCTAAAAAAAGTGATGAAATAGAATTTAATTGGTTGGTGAATAATTTAGAAATAAAAAAAGATATGACCATTATTGATGTTGGATGTGGAAGTGGCCGGCATGTCATATATTTGGCTACTTTGACAGAGGTTGGAAACGTAATTGGCTGTGATTTCATTGAAAAATATATTAATTTCTTGAATGATAATATTGAAACATTAAAATTAGAAAATGCAAAAGGAGTGATTGGAAAGGCAACTAACTTTGTAGATAAAATAGATATTGTTGAGGCCGATATAGTGATGGGGGTGGGAGTAATACAGTATCTCACTTCGAAAGAAGAATTGTCTAAATTTGCAGAAAATTGCGGTAAAATAATAAAAAATGGAGGATCTTTGATATTAAAACATCCATTATCAACAGTCGAAACCTTTGTATTGGATTATGAAAGGAAGGAAATGGAAACAAGATATATTGCTAAATATTATAATCTTACTGACCTAATGGAGATGCTAAATGATTATTTTGATTTGGTGAAAATTGAGAGAGTTTTTACTAAAGAAAATTTAGGAGAAGATCTTCAAAATATTGAAAGAGATAATCGCGCTAGACAAATGTGGATACATTTGATTAGAAAATAACTAGATATTATCAAATAGCATTAGAAAGAGTCTTAAAAAAACGCTACTTAGAAATTAATATGTGGAAGGAATATACAGTTGAAGCTGCCTCAAATAGACTAGATTTAGGCAGAATTGTAAGAAAAATGATTTCTAATGGTTGGCAACCCATTGGAGGAGTATGTATAGATATTCATGAAGAGGAAGCACGTTTCTTGCAATCAATGGTTCGAACTAGGGAAGAATAAAGTTATATTTTTAATTCCCTTAAACTCAAATCAACTTCTTGCCAAATCATATCAAGTTGCACCATTCTACTTTTTGGAAAAATCTCTGACCCTATTGTTGATATTAAAAGTGGATTTCTGACGATATAAACCTGTTCCAATATCTGTTCAATTATTGAATTAGTCAATAATTCAACTGAAACACTGTAACTCGGCTTTAATATAAGTCTCTCTTTATGAGTATTAATTACGCAACCTATTAGGGGATTATTGCGCAATACAGACAGACCATCAGATAGTATGTCGAGAGCCATGACAAAACATCCACATGCTATCGACTCAGGGATAGTTCTTGGGAAACAGTCTCTTCCAGAAGTTATGAGGTGTGTTTTACTTCTGTTGAATAAATCACATAATTCTTCTTTAGAAACTCTGTCAAAAATTTGGACATCATGTTCAGACCATTTTTTATTTAACTCTGATATTCCCTCCGTAACTCCAACTATGGTAATTTTAAGATTTTCATCTTCTAATAATAATTTATCAACTAAATTATAAAATAAATCATAATTCTTAGTTTTTTGGATAGTAGTACCTGTAAATATTATGTCAATATCTCTTTCAGATTTCATATCTAAATCGAATAATGGAGATGCGGCTTTATTAAATTTTAATAGACGGGATTTTGGATATATCATTTTTAATGATTTTAAATTAGATTGATCATCATACAAGACTATTGGATATTTGCCTACTGATTGCTTATGTCTAGTTTTATCGGCTATTGCTATTGCTGATTCGGCAAAGTTTCTAAATAATCTTCTATAATTAAATAATTCGGCATCTGTCAATATAGCAGGCATTGTTGGAGCATCAATCCTCGAAAAAATAGCCTGTCCAGATATATCAGATATTAAAGAATTCATTTCTTCAGAATCAACTTCACCCCTAAGCGCTTTTGGAATAATTTCTCGTATTCGGTCCGTGAAATGTGGGAAAAATAATGAAGTTGCGGGATAAAAAACAGTAGTACTGGGGGAATATTTTTTCATTAACTCATTGTGTAAATTTGGATAATTTCCTCTAACTATCAATACTTTAATATTTTTAATTTCTGGGAATTCATTTGGAGAATTCATACTCCAAAAAGTACAATTATCATTTAATTCTATTTTACCAATTTTGGATATTACTTCCCAATTTCTTTTTTCAATAGAGTCATGACCTAAAATAATATCAATTTTTGCTACCTCGAGATAACTAGCTATTGATTTTGCTAAAAGAAAAAATATATCTGATTCCAAATTCTCAAGAATTTTTGCTTCTTCATTTGACATATTTTCTAATAAATTATATTCACTAGATGTATCTATAAAATTATCAGACTGGGATTTTGCACCTGCCTCCCAAATTGCTGGAACTTTATGAATTAGAACTACCGAAGGGACCGTCATCAAACTTCCCTAGGACGTCCTTAATATATGGATTCTGATACCATCAACGCGTGGCAGTGGACTCAGACTTAATTGCTACGTACTTTGATAATGAAGAATACGGGAAAATAATATCAGAAGTAGATAAGAAAGGAGGCTTTGAATCTTGTACTAATTCTGAATTAGAAAGTTACTATTTACTATCTTGTCAGTACTTGAAAAAACCTAGGAAATTAAGTACCAATCTCAAAAAAATTATTAATATTAAATCAAAAAATAAAATAGTAATTAAACTATTAGAAGCTGCATTAGGACAGAAAACTGAATCTACTATTTCAAATATAGAAAAACATGTAACCAAAAATAGTGACTTAGATGTACAAGTTAAAGCAATGATTCTCAATAGTGTGATGAAAGAAGAATATAAGGATAAAAATACTACTACATTATTGGTTTCTGAAAGAATAATCAATACTCTCAATAATAATAAATTTTACAAATTAGACAGATGTGATGAAATATTAGAATCCATTAGAATAAGAGTCCAGAAGATTTTTAGAGCAAAGAATTATTTAAGAATTATTAATTGGCTGGAAAATTTGGAAATAAGAGAGGAAAATTTTTCAATTTACAAATTCTTTATATTATCACAAAGAGGGATTGGAGAATCTGAACAAGTGAAGCAAATCTGTCTAAAAAGCATTACTAAATTGAAAGAGCCAGAGAATATTGAAGGAATTTTGGATATACTTTACACTGCCGGAGAGAATAAAATAATTGGAGATTCTTTGTCTAACTATGATCTCTCTAAAATGACATTTAGGGCAAACCTGATTTATGCTAGATCATTAAAGAAGCTTGGAGATATCAAGAAATCTGAACTAATACTTGAAGGAGCAAAAGAATCACTACGGTTACAAATAGAAGAAGAAAAGATAGATGTAGAGTTAGCAATTAGAAACATAAAGGAAATAGGATTTTCAGGAGACATTAAATTATCAGAATATTTACTTTATAATTTGATTTCCAGTAATAAATTCTCCTCTAAATTAGTAGAAAGTAGAAGAATTCATGAAATGGTAAATTTATTCAAAGACACTTTAGATAGGCAAAAGAGAATTAAACTTGTTGATGATTTAGAAATTGCAAAGATGTTGATAAAAGATAAAAAGAATAAACGGGCAATAAACCTCCTAGAACCTTACATTATGCATGGTATCAGAAATTCTGCAGATTTATTTGAATTATACACTATTGCACTTAAAAGTGAGAATGAGATTGATAAAATTGATGAATTAATCTATTCCTTTTCTAATGATTTGAAGTTGGCTACTTCTGAGAGAATGGCAAATTTTTTAGAACAAAATGACCTTTACAGGCAACATAGTATACTTTTTGAACTGATGCCCAATAGTTTTCTAGATTCCTTTAAGATAATAAGGTCTTATTTTAATGTGTTAGAAAAATATTCTGGAGGCTTAAATCCTGAAAATATCTTTATTAGAATTTCTACGATAAAAAAGCCAAAACCGGGTACAATTATTTATTTTGTAGACAGATATACTAGGATGAGTAGTGCATCAAACATTGAAACTATACTGAAGACCATTAGAGTGAATAAAGTTACACAGATAATTTGTAATGTGAGAATACTGAATGTAAGTAATGAAAGGTCGGAGATGAATGATATCATGGAAGATATAATGTCACTTAGTTTAGAAGAAAAGAAAAAGAGTATTTTCACAAAAATGATTGAAGAATTTGTCGTAGTAGCATATAGAAATTATGAATTTGAAAAGATAATAAAGGTAATTCGGAAATTTAACTTAGATGAAGAATTTAATAATCAAATAATTTCAACATACATCAATTCATTAATTGGAGTAGAAGAATACGAAGAAATAGTTCTTTTGTTAGACCGATTTAAAAATGAATTTTCTGATATCCAAAGATGGAGATTTTTGATAGAAATAGGAAAAAGTGACGAAGTTAGTAACGACCTAGATACATATACGAATGCTAAAATAAGTCCTAGTGATCAAAGAAACCTGAAAGCATTATTATTCAAATTAGGTAAATTTAGAGAGTATGTAGAAAGAACTTCGAAAGATATTCATCATGGAGAGTTCAGTTTATCTACCCTTACTAGACATTTTTACTCATTATATAAATTGGGAGATGATCAAAAATGCCATAAAGAATATAAAAAATTGCATAAAAGATTTTGCCATAACTCTGAAAAAAGAGCAATTATAGCGATTGTTGGATATGACTTCGGACTTTCTAATAATTATTTAGATGAATTAGATTTAGCAATTTTGATGGATCCAAGAGGTCATAAAATTTCCTTGTTGGTAGCAAATGCGTTTTTGAATCTAGAAAGAGTAGATATAGCTTTCAAATATTATAAAGATGCACTAATCAAGTCTCAGAATGATTTTAGAGTCTTAGAGGTTGGTAGAAAAATAGAGAGATTACTCATAGATTTATCCATAGAACCCCGAGGTATTTCTAATTATCAAATAATTAATATGCCAATTTATACAGATGTAGCCGTCATAAGGGCTTTAATAGATGAAATTAAGACAAAACCAAGGAGAGTGAAAAGTAAAAATTACACAATTGGAGTGCAAAGTCATACTCTTGATATTGGTGGCGCCGAGAGGCAGGTGTCGTATTTACTAAATCTCCTAGAAAAAGGTAAAGTAAAAAGTAAAGGATATTCCCTAATCACCCATAAAACTCCTAATTTATCAGAATATGAAGAAACCTATTATACAAAAATAGAATATGATAAAACTGACATAATAGAATATATAAAACCTCCAAAATTTGATTATGAAGTAGTTATAGATAATAGGATTGAAGATATAATTGGCCATCTAAGCTCTCTAAAGGGGAGGCGTTTGAGGAATTTAATCCAAATCTACCAACACAAAAATTTCGATATCGTCCACACCTGGCAAGATTACTGTAACATATATGGAGGTATTGCGGCCTTGATTGCAGGAAGTAAAGTGATTATGTCGGCTAGGACACTTCCGCCCCCCCAGAAAGGTAAATTAGCCTCGAGATCAGGAAGGTCTTACAGAGAATGTTATCAACTACTACTAGCCCAAGAAAATGTAATATTGACACATAATTCAGATTTCGGCAGAGAAGAATATGTTGAATGGTTAGATGCTCCTGAAGAAAAGAATCTTACCATACACAATGGAGTTGATACAACATTCACTGAAAATTCTAGTAAAAAAAGTAGGATTGATATAATTAATACATTGGAGTTAGAAAAAGATAGTTTAATTGTCGGATATGTTGGTAGATTCACCACTGATAAACGTCCGTGGCTATTCTTGAAAACTGCTGAAAGTATAATAATGAATAATGGAGTCAAGGGCAAACAGTCTGATGAATTAAGAGAATGGTTTGATAGTATTGAAGGATCAAGTTTTCATGATACTGAAGTTATAGAAAATAACGTTAAGAAGCCCATTCACTTTGTGATGCTAGGTGATGGCCCCCAATTCGATAGGGCAGAAGGGATAATTGAGCGTTCGGATATCTTAAAAAACAGAATGCACCTAATTGGATTTTCAAATAAGGTTAATTCATATTTGAATGAGTTTGATTGTTTCTTACTTACTTCCAAAGTAGAGGGTTTGCCGAACGTCATAATTGAAGCACAGTCAAGAGGCGTGTCAGTTGTTTCAACTGATGTTGGAGGCGCAAAAGAATGTTTATTAGAAGGAGAAACGGGTTTTATTTCTCAAAATGGTTACCCTGATTCACTAGCTAAATTAGTATTAGATATATTGTCTGATGAAGAATTTAGAAATAGGACATCAGAGAAATCTCCCAAATTTGTAATAGATAAATTTGGAGAAAAAACATGGTCTAGAAATATGAATAAATTATACTCAGGAGGATTAGGATGAAAAATAGAAAGGTACTTATGATTGCAGATGTAGAAGGATGGGCTTACGACATAATTGCTAAGTCAATTCAATCTAAATTTAGGAAATATGAAGCAACTATAGTTTATTTTAAAGATATAATTAGAGGGACGGAAAAAGTTGATGCAGGAGATTACGATGTGATAATGGGGTTCTTTTGGTACGATATGTTCATACGAGGAGATTTGATTAATAACTTTGATTTATCAAAAGTTTGTGTAACAGTACAATCTCATAATTCTTGGTTAAAAAGAGATTTAACAATAATAGAAACACAGAAAATATTAGATCAATATCCTGCAGTTGGTTTTTGTTCGGAAAAACTTATGGATAAATTCCCAACAATAAAGGAAAAATATTATGTCCCAACTGGATATGAACCACGTAAATTCTATCCTTCACCACTTCCTCCATTCAAAGGTAAATTAAAGATATGTTGGGCTGGAGACCCTGAAACTGCACACCATGGAGATGTTAAAGGGTATTATGAGCACATATTACCCGCACTAGAAAATATTGACAATATAGAATTAATTACTACAACCAAGGCCAACCCGATAAAACATAGTAATATGGGAGAATTTTATTCCAGGGGCCATGTATATCTTTGCATGTCAGCTAATGAAGGTACGTGTATGCCAATATTAGAATCTATGGCTTGTGGAAGACCAGTAATTTCGACAAATGCAGGAATAGCCCCTGAAGTGATAAATAAAGAAAATGGATGGATGATTCCAAGATCTACTGATAAATTAATTATAGCAGTTGAAGAATGTTATAAAAATATGGATTCTCTTCAGGAAATGGGTACAGCAGCTTTCAAATCTGTTGAGGAAAGAGTAGCAGATTGGAGTGCGATGTATTATGAGGAATTATTTGATAGCGTTTATGAACAATATCAAAATAATGAAAGGAATTTAGTAATATAGTTATACTTCATTTAGATACCGTAATATTTCCGATTTAATTTCATCGTTGGTGAACGTTTCTTCTGTTCCTGAATTATATATTTCCATTGTAGACTTAGAAAATGAATTATTTGATGGTGGTTTTTCACCATACGGCATTATGACATAATGTTTTTCACTTTCCCATAGCCTAGGTAACTCATCAGAAGATACAAGGTCTTCATGTAATTTTTCACCTTGTGTTAATCCCCTCTCTTCGATAATAATTTTTTCATCGGTTAATTTTAGATTTATTAGAACATCAACTAACTGCTTAATAGAAAAAGATTTCATCTTTAATACAAATATTTCTCCTCCATTGCTTAAATCTAAAGCATCCACAACAAGTGAGGCCGCTTCATCAATAGGTATGGCAAAACGAGTAACATCTCCATCAGATATCCATATTTTACCATTGTTTTTTATTCCTTTGACCATTGATGGTATTACTGAACCTCTGCTAGAAAGTACATTACCAAATCTAACGCAAAAAGAATTTACAGAAGAATTTTTATTACAATCAAGAGTTATCTTTTCTGCTAAGTATTTTGTTGC
>MDSW01194827.1_pt1 | contig 10593 bp, 5 predicted proteins | sample 811171 | NCBI WGS metagenome assembly MDSW01 (sample SAMN05326641, study PRJNA326480) | marine metagenome | isolation source: seawater | place: Atlantic Ocean: North West | collected 2012 | reverse complement strand
TCAGGCGGGCGCACCAACCGACGATATTGACATGCTTATGCTTGGCATTGAGGCTGATAAGACGTTGAACGAAATTCTTGCTTCGCTGGATCTTCCGAAGCATATCTGCCGTTTTGTCAGTTCCACATTCGAATCTATTCAAGACTCAAGCCCGGTCGAGTTGGCGGCCATCTTCTTGTTCGGTCGAGAAGATTTGATTCCTGACTTGTTCCGCGGTCTGGTGAAACAACTCAATGAATCTCAAACTGATCGTTACACGTTTTTTGAATATTACCTGCAGCGACATATCGAAATCGATGATGACCATCATGGCCCTATGGGTGAGGAATTGCTTTGTTTACTCTGTGGATCCGACGAAGAGAAATGGGATGCTGCCGGTCGCGCAGCTCAATCAACTTTAGCGAGCCGGCATGAACTGTGGGATGGCATCCTGAAGTCCTTGCAGACCAACTGACCTCGCCGTGGCTAAAAGATCGCACAGTGGCTTAAATCGCCAGTGGAAACCTAATGGTTCATTCGGTATTTGATCGTAATCAAAGGACCCGTTGGCTTAATAACGTCTGTGAATCGCTTTTAGGTTAATCGCCAATAAAGAAGAGCGGGCATCAGCAAGCATTGCAGTAGGTAATGAATAAGTCGATCTTGGAGTTAGCAAAAGTTTTACAGAAGACACTAGTTACCGGAGTAATCTCTTTCAGCCTCTCGCCTGACGCCAATCGGGCAGCGACTATTTTTAAAGCCTTGTTTTTTAGAAAACAGCCCCCGCACACCCATTGCTATTGAGACTAAGTCTCAATAAACTTGAAAGAGAAGGTAGCGGCTTGTACGTCTATACCTCTGATATGGCATTTATTTATCAAAAGCTGAGAAACCATGAAGACTTTCCCTTGGTTGATTATCGTTCACGTCCTGTTTTTGGCTCTCCCTAAATTACAAGCCCATTTTCCTTGGCTTAACACTTCGACTGATGGGAAAGCAGTCTACTTTTTCGGAGAAAGTTTAGCAGAGAAGACCTATAAGCTTCCGCCAACAATTGCAAAAGCCAAGGTCTGGATCATTTCTAACGCAGGTCAGTCCATTCCTCTAGAACTGATAAGCGTATCTTCCGATAAGTTTCTGGGGTTAGTTTCCAAGGATCAAGTTCCACCTGAATCTAATCTGGCTTCGAAGGTCACTTATGGCATTTTTGGTACTTCAAGGCTTGACTACTACACGATGCATTTGGGCGGTGAGTTACCGAAATCACATAAAGACAGTGTTCTCGGTAAACTAAAGTGGAATCTTCAGGCAGGAATCGTGGAAACAGAGGACGGAATCGAAGTAAAGGTATCATGGAAGGGGAAACCATTAAGCGGAACGGAAATACATTTATATGGTGCCGACGGGGAAGAGAACGGTACCGGAGAACTTGATTTACGGGGAATCATTACCTTCTCAAATAAACAGGTCGTGAGCGGTGTCAACGGTATCATGTTTGGACATCGGGTGCCAGGCGATAGCGGGGTCTTCAACGAGCAAGAATACGACTCAAGCTCCCACTACTTCACCCTGACGTTTCACGACCCAGCACACCGCACCAATTCGACCGGCCAAAATAGTAGCACATTACTCAAGCCGCTACCAACTACTTTAACGAGCTTTGGAGCGGCGAGGCTTGGGGAACACCTCTACGTATTTAGTGGCCATCAGGGAACTACGCACGGATTTTCTATTGAGGGCGTATCAAACAATTTCCGTCGCATACGATTTAATGATCCATCCGCCGAATGGGAAGAACTCTCAATGCACGAAGGAGCCCAAAGCACGGCACTGGTCTCCGATGGGAAATACCTTTACCGAGTTGGTGGACTTACCTTTAGCAACAAAGCTGACCAGGATACGGATTTCAAATCAACAAACCACTTTGCCCGATATGACGTCAATTCAGACACCTGGACAGACCTTGCTCCACTCCCCGCTAGCCGATCGTCCTTGGATGCGGCCGTACTCGGAAGAAGCGTTTTTGTCGCTGGTGGCTGGAATCTTCAGGGGGCGTCTAGCAATGACGCGAAATGGCACGAGGATATCCTTAGATATGATCTCGACAACCCCGCCCAGGGATGGAAGTCGCTAAAAGGCCCCGGCTACATTACCAGAGCAGCGTCCGTTGCCGCTCATCGTAATCGTCTTTATATCTTTGGCGGAATACAAACCTCAAGTATCAGTCGCAAGGTATCTATCTTTAACCCTGAGACCAACGAATGGGCGGCAGGCCCCGATTTACCCTCCGATAGTAGCGCCGCTGGTTTTGCGACAAGCTCTTTCTCAACCGGCGGATCACTTTACGTTTCGGGAGACTCCGGAGTCGTCTACAAACTTCACGAAGATCCAACCGTCTGGAAAAGTGTGGGGCGTTTAATGTATCCACGAATGTTCCACCGATTGATCCCCGCGGATGATCAAAGGCTGCTGGCTATTGGGGGAACTTCGATGCGGAGTGGCCGCATGGCGTCGATAGAATCATTTTCTGTAAACAGGGAGTCAAACGCTCCAACCGCAATTCAATGGTCTAGCAAAATTGACGGCGATGTCACCGGCAACCAAAGCATTGTCCTTAGTGGTTCGAGACTCTACGCTTTCGGTGGCCGAACTCGGAACAACCCGCAACCCGATCTATCTGATGAAGCATACCTGTTCAATCTACAGCGACAAACAGTGGAAACCTTGCCAAAACTGCCCGTCGCAACGGAAGAAGCAAAACCGGTTGTCTCAGCACAGACGAGTGAGCACAGGCAAATCCTGCTTTTCGGCGGAAAACATGACGAGGATAATACGGACCAGCCAGCCAGGCCTATCCTGGTATACGATCCCGACTCGAAACAGTGGACGACACTTGAAAACGAATTGCCCCACCCGTTAAGTGACTTAAGCGTCGTGGCCAAGCAAGATGCGGTTTGGTTTTTTGGAACCCAACCCACGGGAAACAACCATCCTGTACTGCACTGGTGGGTCGACGAAACCAAAATCACGCCCATCCCAGACAGTACGCCTCCCAATCCACGTACCTGGTTTACAGGCGTGGCCGATGCAGATGACTACTATATGGTCGGCGGTCTGGACAATAACGAACAGACACCTTCCAGCATCGACATATTCAACTTCGACACCCGGACGTGGAGATCTGCGTCGGCACCTAAAACAACTCGTCTTTCTCCTGATTTGGTAATCGCCAATAAGAAACTTTATTTGTTTGGCGGAAACTCACCCGGGTCTAGCGATGGGCCAGTGAATACCACTATCGAGGTATACGATATTACAACCGACCAATGGTCAAACTTCGCTCATTCGCTACCGGAAATCAATTCATCGATGAGGCTGTTCAGCTTTAACGACCGATTATTGTTTTACGGTATTGATCCGGAAGAGAAGGGGGTCGTTAACTTCATACTATTAGATCCTGAACCACTCGCGACTCCCGGGAAAGTAGCGGCGATGGACTTCACTTCGACCAGTGGTGACAACGACGAAGTGGTTAACAATACAAAACTATTAATGCGACGTGATGCCAATCGGGACGGTCAATTAACAAAAGACGAACTTGGAAGCAGACTTGCTACATTAATTGAAGAGGGTGACAGCAACAGCGATGGAGCTATTTCCTACGCCGAATTAAAACGCGTGATGGAATTACGATTAAACTCGAAAAACGAATAAGTAAATAAATGCTTTTAAAAAACCTCTCTTCCAGTCGCTGGAATCCTAAACGAATGAACTCCGTTATGAAAAAACTACTTATAACTCTACTATTTTTGTCCACTCAGGAATTGCCATACACCTCCGCGGATGTCCATCATTACCATTTTGAAAATGTGCTAGGCACTTTTTTGGAACTACAGATAGAGTCGGACCAAACTTTGAACGGCCAGAATATTAAAGACAATATTTTGAGCGAAATCGACCGACTAGCTAATATTCTTAGCCACTATGATCCTGATACTGAAATCAATCGATGGCAGCTTGGCCAAATCCCCGGAACTGGATTATCGCCTGAACTGAAAACTGTACTAGCGCGGGCGGAATATTGGCGTCATCAAACGAGCGGCGCCTTTGAAGTCCGTACAGAACATTTATCGCAGTTATGGAAACAAGCGGAACTTAACGGCCGATTCCCAACTGCAGAAGAACGACACCAACTGTTAAGTACCTTTTCAGTTGCTCCCTATCAACTTGACGCTGTCGATGCAGCGGAGAATAAACCGTTGGTAAAAATAAGCCTTGACGGGCTCGCCAAAGGCTACATTCTTGATCAGGTTTGTGAAAGCGTTAGACGTAAATACCCCGCCGTAAATAACTTTTTGATCAACATTGGTGGTGATATAAGAAAGCTCGGAGACTCAACTTGGCGTATCGACATTGAAAACCCTTTTGCCCCCTACAAAAAGGCCTTCACGCAAATCGAACTCAGGAAACCGTGGTCGGTCGCCACGAGCGGGAATTATCGACGGGGATTCAAAATAGGCAACAAACTGCACTCTCATATCATTGACCCACGTACGGGGTTACCATCTACACATATCAGCAGCGCCTCGGTGCTGGCACCAATGGGAATGGACGCTGATGCATTAGCCACTGCCTTCTCTGTGCTGCCAGTCAGCCAATCTATCCGACTGGCAGAATCTCAAACAAATATTGAATGCTTATTGATTCTTAGTGATGGTACTGTGATAACTTCATCAGGCTGGCCTGGTGGCAACCCAATCAAAGAAACCACTTCCAATATTCATTTATTAGAACCGGCAACAAAAACCGGCTTAAGAGTATCGTTTTCGCTGAACCGGCCGGAAGGAGGGCGTTATCGCCGTCCTTATGTCGCCATATGGCTCGAAGATAAAGATGGGTTTCCTGTAAAAACAGCGTTGCTTTGGCTACAGGTAGAACAACCGGGACCTCGCTGGCACCGAGACTTAACTCGATGGTATCGAAACGACCGCTCCAGAAAAATCGTCGAAAACGTTGATCTGATTAAAACCGTGGCTGGAGCAACCCGTGGCCCCGGAAAATATGAAACGCATTTTGACGGAACAGACAATTCCGGGAAACCACTGTCATCGGGACAGTATACTCTTTGTATTGAAACTGCCAGAGAACACGGAACATATCAAATCATTCGAAAATCAATTAATTTGGGAACCGACTCAATACAACGAACTAAGATTTCAGGAAATATCGAGGTGGGGGACGTTTCTTATGAATTCACACCGCCCGCATCAAAGGCCAATTAATGGGATTAATTCGATCGGGAAACAGACGCTCTCGACGCTGGGTTAAACAAAGTTCAGCATTTTTCCGATGGCTTCACATCTATATTTCGATGATCAGCTTCGCCTCCTTGATGCTATTCGCGGTCACAGGTATCACTCTGAATCACCCCGATTGGTTTGGAGCCGATAAAGAGGTTATTCGGGATGATTCCGGGAATTTAAATACCTCGTGGCTCGTTGATGATGTGAATCGCTTAGCCATCGCGGAAGCTCTCCGAGCTAAACACCATCTAAAAGGGGCCGTTTCCGAATTCGTTTCTGACAGTTATGAATGTATGATTGTGTTCAAAGGCCCCGGTTATTCTGCTGACGTTTTCATTGACAGAAACTCGGGTGCTTACAGCCTCACTGAAATCAAAACGGGGGCTGTGGCAATTCTCAATGATCTCCACAAAGGACGCGATTCGGGTACGGCCTGGTCGTGGGTGATCGATATCTCCGCAGTGCTCATGATCTTCGTGTCGGTGACCGGGCTGGCTTTGCTTTTTTACCTCAAAAAACGCCGCCGGAGTGGCCTGATAGTTACCCTGGCAGGCTTTCTCCTTCTCGTCCTCGCATGGGCCATCTGGGTGCCTTAGCGAAACCCCATCGACACTCTAGCCAAAGCACTCGAAAGAAGAGATACGGTACGGTCCGGGACGACTGAGGGTTTCAGCATGTGCAAAAAGAATTCGCCGCTCCCCCCTTTAGTGCCTCAACCACTTACGACCGGAGATTCATTAAGTGCTCCATTTTTGCCCTCAGGCACCGGTTGGGTTAGGATGTGGTCTTTGACCTTTTAACACGATTACCAAAATGAACCCGGCTCGGAGCGAATAGGCCCGTTCCTTAATGGCTCCTAATTTTCACAAGGATCTTTCATGTCAAAATTTACGGCGACACTTTTGCTTTTTCTCTTATTATCTTCATTAACGTGCGTTGGAGCCCCCCCTGTTCGAGTATTCGATGCCGCTGAGGCACCCCCGTTTGAAATACTCAAGCCGGGCGAGAGTCCGCCAATTGACTCCTACCATAATTTTGTGATTGGACCTGAATATATTCCGGCACCTGAACTCAAGGTGATTGCCGGCGTTCCGCAAGGAAGGGTAGAACAGTTTACGATAGACTCCAAGGAGACCACGATCTACAATCCTGGAATTGCTCGAGAGAAGTTCGGCACGGTTGACCCTCAAAACCCAAAAACGCTCATCGTGGATACCCATGAGATTGACTACAAGCGGCAAATTACGGTCTATATTCCTAAACAGCATCAGGCAGCAAACGACGCGCCTTTTATGATTTGCCACGATGGGCCCAAGGGAAAACCCAACATGACCTTGCCGCACATTCTGGACAACCTGATTGCACAAAAACGGATTCCCCCAATCATTCTCATCCAGATTGCCAATGGGGGCGGGGATGCTCAGGGTCACCAGCGTGGAAAAGAGTATGACAACATGTCCGGATTATTTGCCGAATATATTGAAACCGAAGTGCTTCCGCGAGTAGAGAAGCACTATCAGTTGAAATTAACAAAGAACCCTGATGGGCGCGCCGTGATGGGGTCCAGTTCCGGAGGCTCCGCCTCGCTCATCATGGCATGGTTTCGTACCGATCTTTACCGGCGAGTGCTCACCACATCCGGCACCTTCGTAAATCAGGCCTGGCCCTTTGATCCCGACTATCCTGACGGCGCCTGGGGATTCCACAAGACAATCATACCTTCGAGTCCCAAAAAGCCAATTCGCCTCTTCATTTCGGTAGGCGATCGCGATTTGCTCAACCCAAACGTGATGCGTGACGGCATGCATGATTGGGTCGAAGCAAATCACCGAATGGCAAAAGTACTTAAGGCCAAAGGCTATGAATATCAGTATCTGTTTTGTCGCAATTCAGGCCATGGGATCCGCAATGCTAAAGCCCAATTCATGCCCCATGCGATTGAGTGGGTCTGGAAGGGCTACGAATCCAAACCAGTCAAATAACAAACTAGGATAAGTTCGCGCAAGCGTCATTCTTTTGCCCTAGGACATACGGATGGGTTTCGCAAGCTAGTGACGCGTTTGCAGTCCTCTTAAGTTCAATGACATCGAGGCCGCTAGTAAACCCCCGTTTTTTAGTTGTAGGGCTATTATATAGACGAAGCATTTTAACTGATCAATTAATCATCGAAATGAAAGGCAAAGGTAGACAGCATCCGCCCACAATGGAATGCGCGGACTCTTTTATGACGCTGTGCTAATTCGATTATCGTGAACACGACACATGCCACGAATTCGAATATCAAAACAGTGCACGGTTAGCCCGGGCAGATACCTACAGATCCATATGGTTGCTGTGAGACACCGCCTATCTTCGATGGTGTAACGCAAGACTCAGGCTTTTAGAACGCTTCATATTTCAACGTGGCAAAACCTGTTTCTGAGCAGGCGAAAGCCGACGGTCAAAAACAAATGGATCTTTGAGAGCGGGCTTCACAGTAATCTTCAATGGCGGAGCAAGGCCTCCCTGATCAACCTGCACACGCGTGATAAGCTCTGTTCCAAACGGCTTATCCTTAATCCACTTATGGCCGTCTCCATGAAGGTACAACACCGGCAACTTTTCCTTTTCGACGAGATCAACAAAGGGCGTGAAGAAATCATTATGCTTTACAATCGGATGCGCGTGACCAAAAAGCACGATGGCCTGATGCGCCCCTTGGTTGGCCTTTAACACTTGTGTGAGCCAAGCGACGTTTTGCGCATGTCGTATTTTCCACTCCGCTTCATCATGCACTCGCCCACCTACTAGATTGATACCGACGAACAGAACGCGATGAAGCCGAAAAGAGAAGTTCTCGTTGCGAGCTTTTTGCCGTTTGACTTCGAAGTCATACTCCCAGTTCTTGTCAAAGTTGTGAAAGTGCTTCATCCAATATTTCCACGCAACATTTGGACTCGTGCAGTCGTTCCATTCATTGTCGCCCGGGATAATGAATGTCGGCGACTTGGCCTTCCGCAACATCGAACTAACTTTAATATATACCTCTTCAGCGCAGGGCGACGCACCGGATTTTATATCGCCAAGATGGATCAGGAATCGACCATCTAACGGTAACTCTTCTATTTGTTTTGGTAATATCAGATCCTCGTTTGGAGCGTACGGAACGTCCCCCATAGCATAAAAAGTCACCTCCGATGATTGCTCGCCTATTACGGAACTTGACGTCAAATTAACTAGTGGAGTCTCGGCTGCACTTTGTTGAGTTGCTAATAAAGCAAAGCTGAAGGTAACTAGGCCTGCAATTGTTCTCATGGCTGAAGTATCGTCCTTAAAAGTGCGGTGGTATTTGTCGACCGCGTGTGATGAAAAACTCCTCACGCCCGGCGATTCTACAACCCTTTGTCCAATGTAAATTTAAACGCTAGGATATGCGCTCAATCACTTAGATATGTAACAACCGTTAGAACGGTAGCTGGTTCATGAAAAAGCCCATCGTAACAGATCTGTTTGTGATTTGACCATTTTTAGCATGGCCGCAGTCGAGGGTCAATCAAAGTGGCCCGTCCGGGGGAAAGGCCAAAGCTGTCGCATAACCTACGATCCACCCGACAAACGGAGTTGTCGGCTAAAGGGATGCTGATATGGCTGAAGACCTAATTTTAGAATCCTAAAACAAATTTATTGTCTCTACGTCCGTCTATCGCACAGGACAATAATATTTTCTTCGGGTACGTTAATCCCGTACTCTTATGAATTGTGGTAACCAACTGGAATTGGGAACACTAAATCAACGCGGATTGGTTAATTCATGTCTCCAGAGCATGTATTACAATAGATCGCTGAAACCACATACCGGGATTTTTTGGACAACCACAGCTATGATTCATCGTATTGCGTCTTTGATTTACGGCCTGCTCTACACAACCTGCGCCTTTGCGCAGGCTAATACCGCAACACCTGTCACCGACATTACAGTCCAACCCGGATTCAAGGTTGAATTACTGAGATCTGCACAGGAAGGTGAAGACTCGTGGATTAGTATGTCGTTTGATGACAAGGGGAATATCATTTTAGGTCTGGATACTGTCGGTGTCGGGCATCTGGACATGATTGCCAACGGAGATGAGATTCCATTTAAGAGAATCAACAACTCGCTCAAACATTGCCGTGGCGTACTGTATGCCCATGACAGTATTTACGTCAGCGCCACCAACTCACAGGCATTCTATCGCCTGCGGGATACCTCGGGTGATGGGACTTTAGATAAAGAGGAATTGTTATTGCCGCTTGAATATAAAAGTAGGTTCGGCCACGGAATGAACCAGATTACACTCGGCCCCGACAACCAGATTTACCTGGCCTGTGGCAACGATGTGGTCATGCCGGCAGAAGTTGCGAAGACATCCACATACAACAATGCCAGGAAAGACTGGCTGCTGCCAAATCCTCATGATGCCGGTCAGGACGATCGTGTTGGGTACATTTTGCGAATGGATCCGGAAGGCAAGTCATTTCACGTCATCGCGGGGGGACTGCGAAATCAGGTCGACATAGCATTTAATGCCGACAACGAGATGTTTACATTTGATGCCGATATGGAGTGGGATGTGGGGCAACCCTGGTATCGTCCCACTCGCATAAATCATATCGTGCCCGGCGGAGAATACGGTTGGCGTTGGGGCACAGGAAAGTGGCCTACTTACTATGCTGACAGCCTTCCGTCGACGCTCGATCTCGGCCTCGGATCCCCAACAGGATTGGTATCTGGACATACACTCGAATGGCCAAAACGATTTCAGCAAGGAATGTATGCCGCAGATTGGCAAAACGGACGTATCCTGCTTGTGGATCTGATTCCGGTTGGAGCGAGCTACCGTGGCGAATACGAATTGTTTCTCGAAGGTGCCCCATTGAATATTTGTGATATGGAAGTGGGATCGGATGGAAACCTCTACTTCATCACCGGTGGTCGCGGTTCACAGTCAGGCCTCTATCGCGTGACGGTTGATCCATTCATCGAACCGACTTCGTCCGGCCCTCAAATACACCGCACATCCGTGTCCATCGGAAAACGCGGACGCACTACAAGGCAAATCTTCGACAGCTATCAGGACGGAGTTGGCAACACGTCTGATCTGGAAGCATGGCCAGTCCTTGGCCGCGATGATCGCTGGCTAAGATTCTCGGCTATGAAAGCTCTAGAGCGGCAACCGTTCCAATTTTGGCAAGACAAAGTGTTGCGTGATGACAATCCGTTACGTTGTGCAACCGGGCTCATAGCACTATGCCGCAGTGGGGGCCCTGAACACCAACCGGATGTCTTTAACGC
>MDSW01140126.1_pt1 | contig 10593 bp, 9 predicted proteins | sample 811171 | NCBI WGS metagenome assembly MDSW01 (sample SAMN05326641, study PRJNA326480) | marine metagenome | isolation source: seawater | place: Atlantic Ocean: North West | collected 2012 | reverse complement strand
TGTAATGAATGCAAATGCCACTAACAAATAAATTTTTCTCAACATAATACTGTTTCGTTTAAATATTTAAAGTTCGTAAAGATATAAATCTTTTCATATTATACGGCGATAAAAATATCATTTATTTTTCCTAAAATTGCAAGTGTGAAAACATATAATTATCTACTAATAATCAGCATTCTTTTTTGCAACTGCAGTAACCAAAATGATTACATACAAGATATTTATGTAAATGAATTTATTGATTTAAGCCTTCCTATTTATAGCGATATTACAACGCCAGGCAACTCAATATTTATTGAGGGAGGAGTAGAAGGAATAATTATTTATCGAGGATTTGGGCAAGACTATAAGGTATATGATAGAAATTGCAGTTATGAACCTTCATTAACATGCTCGTATATTGATTCTATAAATTCAGGAATTGCTTACTGTGGATGTTGCACATCTGCATTTTTAATTAGTAATACAGGAGAACCAATAAACGCTCCAGCCCTATTGCCATTAAAAGAATATAACTGGAGCTTAAATTCTAGCAATATACTGCATATTTTTAATTAAAAAAGCCCGACTATTCGGGCTTTATAAATAATATTAATTGTATAAAACAAACTAGTACCTATAATACTCTGGCTTATAAGGGCCTTCAACTTTTACACCAATGTATTCTGCCTGATCAGAACGCAAAGTTTCCAATTCAACCCCAATCTTAGCTAAATGTAATCGAGCAACTTTTTCATCTAAATGTTTCGGCAGCATATAAACTTTATTTTCATATTTCTCTATATTATTCCAAAGCTCTATCTGCGCTAGAACTTGATTCGTAAATGAGTTAGACATAACAAATGATGGATGTCCTGTAGCGCAACCTAAATTAACCAATCTGCCTTCAGCAAGCAAAATAATATCTTTTCCATCAATAGTATACATATCTACTTGAGGTTTTATTGTGTTTTTGGTATGTCCCCAGTTATTATTTAACCAAGCTACATCTATCTCATTATCAAAATGACCAATATTACAAACAATAGTTTTGTCCCTCATACTCTCAAAATGACGAGCCTGAATAATATCTTTATTTCCTGTAGTGGTAACTATTATATCTGCATTTTTACATGCATCATCCATTCTTTGTACTGAAAAGCCATCCATTGCAGCTTGTAAAGCACAAATAGGGTCTATCTCCGTAATAATAACTCGAGCTCCCGCACCTCTAAGCGAAGCAGCTGATCCTTTACCAACATCCCCATATCCAGCAACTACTGCAACTTTACCAGCCATCATCACATCTGTAGCTCTTCTAATTGCATCGACTAATGACTCTTTACATCCATATTTATTATCAAATTTTGACTTAGTAACTGAGTCATTAATGTTTATAGCTGGAAGAGCAAGGGTCCCCTTTTCCATTCTTTCATACAATCTATGCACTCCTGTAGTAGTTTCTTCTGAAAGCCCTTTAATCCCCTCTACCATTTCAGGAAATCTATCAAATACCATATTTGTCAAATCTCCACCATCATCTAAAATCATATTTAATGATTTCTGTCCTTTAAAAGCAGTAAGCGTTTGTAATATACACCAATCAAATTCTTCTTCATTCATTCCTTTCCAAGCAAAGACAGGAACCCCTGTAGCTGCAATAGCTGCTGCTGCCTGATCTTGAGTAGAAAATATATTACAAGAAGACCATGAAACCTCAGCTCCTAAATGAACTAATGTTTCTATTAAAACTGCAGTTTGGATTGTCATGTGTAAACACCCTGCAATTCTTGCTCCCTCTAATGGCTTACTATCGCCATACTCTTCACGAATTGTCATTAAACCTGGCATTTCTGCTTCTGCTAACTTAATTTCTTTTCTTCCCCATTCTGCCAATGAGATATCTTTTACCTTATAATTCATAGTCTCTAATTCCATTATTTATTTTTTTGGAATGCAAATATACGCATAATTATTACTTTAGCATCTGATATTTTAAGATATGCCAGTCATCCAAAAAATTAATCATCCTAATTACCAAATCGCCATTTGGGACATGAGCGAATCAATAAATGAACTTATTCAATTATCTCAAAGTTTAGACATCTCAAAATTTAAAACTGAAAAAAGAAAAAAAGAAATACTTTGCAGCAGATTATTACTCAGCAAATTTTTGCCTGACAAGCCAATTTCTTATAATAAATATGGAGCCCCAGAAATCAAAAATGAAGATTTTATTTCAATTTCTCATTCAAAAAATCTTACGGCTGTTATTGTCAGTAAAAAGAAATCTGGTTTAGACATAGAAAAAATTAGTCCGAAACCACTTAAATTATCACCAAAATTTATCGCAAAAAATCGTCATATAAATCTATGCCCAGAAAAAGCAACAATTATATGGTGTTGTAAAGAAGCCATCTATAAACATTATCAAAAAGGAAATATCGATTTTATTAAAGATATAAAAATTAATCCATTTATTGTAGAGGATCAGGGGCAATTAATCGCTAGATTTAAAACAAAAAAATTAACCCTAAACTATAAAAAAATAAATACCCATTTTTTAGTGTATGTTTGCACATGAAAACATTTAAGATGAACATTTACAATAAAATAGTAGCAAATAAGAAGATAGGCAAAAAATCTTTTGCTCTTTTGATCGATCCAGACAAACAAAATGAAAATCAACTTTTATCTATTATTGAAAAAGCAAAAAAGGCGAATACAGATTACTTTTTTGTAGGTGGAAGCCTACTAACAAACGACAGTTTAGATGCTTGTTTAGCTACTCTTAAAGAAAATTCAACTATTCCTGTTATCCTTTTCCCTGGAAATGCAATGCAAGTCAATAATCAAGCGGACGGGATACTTTTCTTATCTTTAATTTCAGGTAGAAATGCGGATATGCTTATAGGCAAACAGGTGATCACTGCACCTATTTTAAAACAATCTTCTTTGGAAGTCTTGCCTACTGGCTATATGTTGATTGATAGTGGAAAGCCAACCACCGTTTCCTATATGAGTAACACTAACCCAATTCCAGCTAACAAAGATACAGTAGCGGCATGCACTGCAATGGCTGGAGAAATGTTGGGATTGAAATTTATATTTATGGATGGCGGAAGTGGGGCTAAAAACCCTATTTCAGAGAAAATGATTAAAACTGTTAGAGAAGCTATTAATGTTCCATTAATTATTGGAGGGGGAATTAGCTCAGGGGCAAAAGCAATTGCAAATTGCAAGGCGGGCGCAGATATTATTGTTGTGGGCAATGCCATTGAAAAAAATGAAAATCTGATTAGTGAGATTGCAGATGCTATACATAATTACTGACATCTAAATGAAAAAACTGCTAATTTTAGTATTCTTTCTTCCTGTTGTTTTGTCTTCTCAAACACTTGTAAGTACATTACCTGAAAATAAGAAAATTGTTTTAGAGGAATATACAGGATTCCATTGTGGAAATTGTCCAGCAGGGCATTTACTAGCACAGCAAATCTATGACAATAACCCAGGAAATGCTTTTATTATAGCTATACATACAGGTTCATTTGCGTCACCTAGCTTGTTAGAGCCTGATTTCAGAATAGATCCAATAGGATCTACTCTAGCATCTACTTTTGGAGTTAATTCTTATCCTGCCGCAACAATAAATAGACATCTCTTCTCAAGCAATAATAGTGTATCAATGCCTGCATTAGGATCCAATTTAAGTACTGCAAGCTCTCAAATATTAACAGAGTCTTCTCCTGTGAATGTAGGAGTTCAGGCCAGTGTTGATTCAACAAATATGTTAATTGTAGATGTTGAAATTTATTACACTGGATCACAAACTATACCAATAAACAGATTAAATGTCGGAATTTTACAACATAATGTTGAAGGGCCACAAAGTGGATCTAGCAATAATCCATCTGCTATACTTCCAAATGGCAACTATAACCATCAACATATGTTACGTCATCTAATAACAGGTCAATGGGGTGAAACAATTAACACAATTAACGCAGGCAGTTTTGTGCAAAGGCAATATCTATGGCAACTTCCTAATGATATCAATGGAGTAGATTTAGATCCTACAAACCTATCTGTTATTGCCTTTGTTAGTGAATCCAATAGTGAAATACTATCAGCAAGCGAATGTTCAGTCAATTATAACAACCCGTCTTGGGACTGCATTAATAATTCTTGTGTTTTTGATAATACTGGAAACGGTCAATTTACCTCATTAAATGATTGTCAGAACATCTGTGAACCTTCATGGGATTGTGTCTCTAACAATTGTATAGATCCTGGTAATAATACCGGTCAATATTCATTAATAGCTACATGTCTAACAAATTGTGTAGCAACTACACTATCTAAAACAAAAGTACCTGACAATAATTTTGAAAACTTTTTAGAGTTTGCAGGCATGGGAGATGGAATTCTTGGCAATGATTCGGTTTTCACAGCTCTTATTGACACTGTTACTGAACTGTTAATTCCAAATTTATTTATTTCAGATTTAACTGGTATAGAAGACTTTCTTTTATTAGAAACTTTAGACTGCCAAGACAATCTTCTTGATTCCTTGGATTTAAGTCAAAATACAACTTTAACTTCTTTGTGGTGTACTAACAATCAACTCACTTTTTTAGATGTTAGTAATAGTCTTAATTTATTTCATTTGACATGTGCCGACAATCAACTAACTACTTTAGATGTCACACCATTTCCATTATTAGGAGACTTAAATTGTCAAGATAATGATATACCCTCTTTAAATGTCACCCAAAATCCTAATCTTTATCGTTTGATTGCCAGTTTTAATCCTTTGCAATCTATCAATTTAAGCAACAATATATCACTTAGAAACTTAGATATTGATGAAATCGGCATATCTTCTCTAGATGTAAGTAATAATGACTCATTATATTCCCTTAGCTGTAGACAGAATCAATTAACTCATCTTGATTTAAGTCAAAACGTTAAACTACAGTATTTAAATTGTAGTAATAACTACTTAGATTATTTAGATTTAAGAAACGGAAATAACTTTAATATGACAACTTCGAGTGGAAATTTGGGCTGTCATTATTGCTTTAACTTAACAAATAACCCAAATCTTACTTGTATAAATGTAGATAGTGCCTCTTGGGCAGATTCTAATTGGACAGTACAAAATAGTCATATTGACTCGACACACTATTTCAGTACAGAATGTGAGAATACATTTGATTGTGTAAATAACATTTGTGTTTTAGATACAATTGGAGAGCCCAATGGTCAATATCTTACATTAATTGATTGCCAAAACAATTGTATTATAGTAACTCCCACTTGGGACTGTATTAACGGATCCTGTATGGACCCAGGAACAGGAAATGGTTCTTATACATCATTAGCTGATTGTCAGAGCAATTGTATTGTCAACTCTATATTGCTAGAAAAAAGTAACACAAAAAAAGAACTTATTAAAGTAATGGACCTATTAGGAAGAGAAACAAAACAAACAAATCAACCTCTACTTTACTTATACGATGATGGAACAGTTGAGAAAAGAATAATTATTGAATAAATAATATCTAACTTAAAAGAGATCATTTATGCATGAAATAACTCTTCTTTTAACTAATCTAAAATTTAATTGGAGTATTATTGAAAGTGTCGCAGTGCTCTTTTCAATTGCGTATGTAGTATTAGCTGCAAAGCAAAATATTTGGTGCTGGTTTTTTGCCGCGATTAGCGTAAGTCTTTACATCTATATTTGCTTTAGTTCTCAACTGTTTGCTGAAACTGGATTGCAAGCTTTTTACCTTTATATGGCTGCTTACGGCTATTACAATTGGAATAAATCAAATAAAAGATTAAAGGTAAGTCAATGGAATACTAGTAAACATTTAATTCTAATACTACTTGCTACTATCTTTACTTTTATAATGGGCTTTTATTTTACCACCTACACCTCAGCAAAAATGCCAATAGTAGATTCATTTACAACTGTGTTTTCCATAATAGCAACGTATATGCTTACAAAGAAAGTTTTGGAAAGCTGGCTATACTGGATAGTGATTGATGCAATGTCAATCTATCTATACTTCAGTAGAGACTTGCATCTTACATCGTTACTTTTCTTAATCTATACAGTCATCGCAATCTTTGGTTATTTTTCTTGGCTAAAGCAAATGAGAATAGATGCTTAAAATTGTTATAACAGGGCCGGAAAGCAGTGGAAAAACCACCTTGTGTGAAGCTCTTTCCAATCATTTTAAAATTCCATATTCAAAAGAATATGCTCGTGAATATCTTCAAAAATTAAATCGCAATTATAATCAAGATGATTTAACTAGAATTGCAAAAAGACAGTTAAATTTGGATAAACATCATAGTATTTTAGATACTGATTTAATTACTATTAAAATCTGGAGTAATTTCAAATATCATAACTGTAATAAGTGGATATTAGAGCACATTGAAAAACAAAAATCCGAAAAACGCTTTTATCTTTTATGTAAACCTGATATAGCATGGATTCAAGATCCATTAAGGGAAAATCCCGAAAATAGAATGGCTCTTTTTCAAATATACAAAAAAGAACTAGAAAATCTAAATCATAATTACTATATAGTTAAAGGAGAAAATAGAACCGAAAATGCCATCTCAAAAATATTATCTCAAAAATGTTTTATCTAAAAATCTATTTATATTTTTGATTCATATTCTTAAAGGGGTGCCAAAGGGCTGAGATTATACCCATTGAACCTGATCTGGTAATTCAGAATAGGGAAATGAGTTAAAATTAAAAAATAAGTATCGACCCCATGATACTTGTTAGTTTTTAATAAAACAACAACCAGATGCTTAACAAAACGACACTTATCATTCTATTAGGGTTCTCTTTTTTCAGTTTCTCACAAAATTCTACGGATTCAGTGCAGATTAGTAAGATGTTAAATGAAGTAAATGTAAATGCTTTAAGAGCAGGAGAGAAAACACCAGTTGCTTTTACAAACATCAGTAAATCAGAAATTGAAAAACGAAATTTAGGGCAAGACATACCTTATGTTATTTCACTTACCCCATCAATAGTTACAACTTCTGATGCAGGAGCTGGAATTGGATATACAGGTTTTCGGATCAGAGGATCTGACCCAACAAGGATTAATGTGACAATTAATGGAATCCCTTTAAATGATTCGGAAAGCCAAGGTGTTTGGTGGGTAAACATGCCTGATTTCTCATCTTCTGTTGAAAACATTCAAATTCAAAGAGGTGTAGGAACATCAACAAATGGAGGAAGCGCTTTCGGAGCTTCTATAAATCTAAAAACCGATGAAGTGCCCCAAAAACCATACTTCTTAACAAGTAATACTATAGGTAGTTTTGCTACAATGAAAAACAATATTGAATTTGGGACAGGACTACTTAACAACAAATTTGCTTTTGATGGTCGTATATCAAAAATTTATTCTGATGGATATATAGATAGGGCAACTTCCAATTTGCAATCAATGTATTTGCAAGGAGCGTATTTTACTAAAAACTCTTTTATCAAAGGGATTATATTTACCGGTAAAGAAAGAACTTATCAAGCCTGGAATGGAGTGCCGTTAAATTATTTGGACACTAATAGAACGTTCAATTCTTATACTTATGAAAATGAAGTAGATGATTATAAACAATCTCACTACCAACTACATTATAGTAAACAAATAAGTCGTAACACAAATTTTAATTTTGCGCTTCATTACACTCATGGAGAGGGGTATTATGAACAAGAAAAGCTAGATGAGAAACTAGCTAATTATGGATTAGAAGATATAATTTTTGGAAATGACACCATTTTTACCACTGATTTAATTAGAAGAAAGTGGCTTAATAATGACTTTGGCGGTTTTACCTATTCATTAAATCACGAGATAAGAAATCTTAATTTAATCTTAGGCGGCGCTAGCAATAGCTATTCTGGTCAACACTACGGAAATATTATATGGATGAAATATGCTTCTAATGGAGATTTTAATCAACCCTATTATTGGAACAAAGCTGAAAAATTAGATCATAACTTTTTTGCTAAAGCAAGTTACAAATACGGTGACGCCACTAATTTTTATGCTGACTTACAAAGAAGAAGGGTTAACTATCTCTTTGAAGGACTGGATGAAAATGGGAACTCAGCTCTTCAAGAAGTGTCTTTAGCTTTTTTTAATCCTAAATTTGGATTATACCATGATTTGAATCAAACGCAATCTGTATATGTCTCCTTCGCAGTGGCTAATAAAGAGCCCAACAGAAATGATTATGTAGAAAGCACTCCAAATTCACGTCCTAAACATGAAACACTTTACGATACAGAAATTGGATATAAACAAAAAGGTAAAAAATTAAATTTTGGAGTGAACATTTATCATATGAATTACGCCAACCAATTAGTCTTAACTGGTCAAATAAATGATGTTGGAGCATATACACGTACTAATATTGATCAATCTTACAGAAAAGGAATAGAAATGGAGGCAAATTTTAAATTAAACAATAACGTAATCTGGTCAGGAAACATAACGCTTAGTGAAAATAAAATTGTTAGTCATACTGCTTATATTGATAATTGGGATAATTGGTCTCAAGAATCCATTGATTATGAAAATACAGACTTAGCCTTTTCTCCAACTATAATCTGGTCATCAATTTTAAAATATAACTTAAACGAAAATACTTCTGTTGATCTTATCAGTAAATATATTGGAGAGCAGTTTATAGACAATACCTCTTCACAAGACAGAATTCTGAATGATTATTTGGTAAATCATCTAATTCTTTCTTACAATTGGAAAAATAAAATTTTCAAAACTTCTAAACTTACTTTACAAATAAATAATTTATTAAATAATAAATATGTAAGTAATGCGTGGGTCTATCGTTTTATATCTGATAGTTGGGATCCAAGGGAAAGTGATCCTTATGTAAATTCTGACAGCGAAAGAGGGTATAATATGGCTGGGTATTTCCCTCAAGCTACACGAAACTATCTATTAGGAGTTACATTAGGGTTTTAAGTAAGAATACTAATAATTAAATATTGAATGAAAAGTCAGTTAATTAGATGAGCTTTTTTATTACTTTTGTAAACAAATAAATATTCATGCAATACAATACAGCAAAAGAACATCTGACTATGCCAGAATATGGGAGACATGTGCAAAACATGATCAATCATGCCATTAGCCTTACCGATAAAAAGAAACAGCAAAATTGTGTAGATGCTATTATCTCTTTTATGGGCCAAATGAATCCTCATTTACGTGATGTGAAAGAATACACACACAAACTTTGGGATCATTTGCACATCATGTCAAATTTCAAACTAAATGTAGAATCTCCATATCCAAAGCCTGAAATTCAAAAACTGTCTGAGAAACCAAATCGCATGAAATATCCAGGAAACAAAATTAAATTTTCTTATTACGGAAGCACAATCCCAAATATGATTAAAACTGCTCTAACGCTTGAAAACCCTGAGAAAGAAATTATGACAGGTATGATTGCTAATCAAATGAAAAAAACCTACATCTTATTTAATGGAAGTTCTGTGGATAATAATGTAATACGGTTACACTTAAAACAGTTGTCAAATGGTAATTTGGAACTTGCTTCTGATTTTGAATTTATTCGTTCAGCATCAATAAGACAAGGTGGAGCAAATAACAAAAAGAATCATAGTAAAAAGAAATCTTTCAAAAAGAACTATAAAAAGTCAAACTAGATGGCTACATTTAAGGTCAAAGGAGGCATACAACTGAAAGGAGATCTGCATCCACAAGGAGCAAAGAATGAAGCTCTTCAAGTATTGTGCGCTATACTACTAACTCCAGAGACGGTAATTATAAATAATGTTCCTAATATTCGAGATGTAAATATTCTAATTGATCTTTTGCGCGATTTAAATGTGAGTGTAGAGCAAATTAACGAATCCTCTTACAAATTTAAAGCTGATAAAGTAAATATTGACTATTTATCATCTAAGGACTACAAAGCTAAAAGCAGCCGTATTAGAGGTTCTATCATGATTGTAGGACCGCTTTTAGCTCGTTATGGAAAAGGATATATTCCAAAACCTGGAGGAGATAAAATTGGAAGAAGAAGGGTAGACACACACTTCATAGGGTTCGAAAACTTAGGAGCTAAATTTGTATATGACAAAAAAGAAGAATTTTATCGGGTTACTGCTAAAGAATTAACCGGCTCTTATATGTTACTTGATGAAGCATCTGTAACCGGAACTGCTAACATAATTATGACAGCAGTTATGGCAAAAGGCAGAACAACTATCTATAATGCGGCGTGCGAGCCATATCTGCAACAATTATGTAAGATGCTTAATTCAATGGGAGGAAAAATAACTGGCATCGGATCCAACTTAATCACTATTGAAGGGGTTGACTATTTAAGAGGATGTACACATAAAATTTTACCAGATATGATTGAGATTGGATCATTTATTGGGCTTGCCGCAATCACAAAATCAGAAATTACTATAAAAAATGTAGCTTATGATGAGCTTGGTGTTATACCTTCTGTTTTTACTAAATTGGGAATCAAAATAAAGCGCCAAGGAGATGATATTTCATT
>MDSW01074980.1_pt1 | contig 10593 bp, 9 predicted proteins | sample 811171 | NCBI WGS metagenome assembly MDSW01 (sample SAMN05326641, study PRJNA326480) | marine metagenome | isolation source: seawater | place: Atlantic Ocean: North West | collected 2012 | reverse complement strand
GATAAACGGCAAACCACACCCTGAGGTATTTTTGAAAGGTGCTGCTGCAATTGGCCTCGATCCAGAAGAATGCCTCGTTTTCGAAGATTCTATCGCTGGAGTTCAGGCGGCCAAGACAGGAGGAATGAGCTGTGTGGGAATAGGAACCCCAGAAACGTTAGTAGGGGCAGATCTACACTTTACCGCATTAGGCGACACCACTCCTAAAGCGCTAGTAGCACGTTTTAACGTGTAACCGCTAGATTAAATGTTCAATAAATACACCGAGGTTCATCCTTGGAAAATCATCGAGCGTCGCTGGGATGCCAAGAACCATCCTAAGAGCGAAAGTTTGTTCTCCATAGGCAATGGTCGCATGGGTCAACGCGCCAATTTTGAAGAGACCTACACCGGTGAAAGCCTTCAAGGCTCCTACATCGCTGGGGTGTATTACCCGGATAAGACAAGAGTAGGTTGGTGGAAAAACGGCTATCCGGAGTACTTCGCTAAAGTATTGAACTCTTGTAATTGGATTGGCATTCAGGTGAAGGTCGACGGTGAAGAATTGGACCTTAATACCGCTGCTGAAGTAGCTTCATTTTACCGCGAGCTAGATATGCAAAGCGGATTGCTTAGGCGCTCATTCGAAGCGACCCTTCCTTCGGGCAAGATCGTAGCTGTTGAGGCGGAGCGTTTTGTAAGTATCGTCCAAGACGAAATTGGAACCATTTCCTACAGCGTTACTCCAAAGAATTTCTCAGGTAAAATCGAATTCTGCTCGTACTTAGATTTCGATGTAGAAAACGAGGACAGCAACTACGACGAGAAATTTTGGGAACCTGTTACTCAAGGTCAAGAAGCGGGTGCAAGCTATGTGCACGCCAAGACCAAAAAGACCGGTTTTGAAGTAACTGTGGCCATGCGCAATAGCCTTTCGCTGGACGGAGTTCCGCAAGAATGGGGCTTGAGTACAGATGCGAAGCACATGTTTGTCAGTGAGTGTGCTTGTTATGAAGTCGCTCAGGGTCAAACCTTGAAACTTGAAAAATTTGCATCGGTTTTATCTAGCATGAACCACGAAGTGGCAAGCTTGGACGGTAAAGCCGCGGCGAGTGCTACCGCGGCGGCAGCGCAAGGCTATGAAGCATTGCGTGGTGAGCACGTAGCAGCTTGGCACAACAAATGGGAAACCTCCGACATTGAGATTGACGGCGATGCGGACGCACAGCAGGGCATCCGCTTCAACATCTTCCACATGAACCAGACCTTCACGGGTGTGGACGATAGATTAAACATCGGCCCTAAAGGGTTTACCGGTGAGAAATACGGCGGTTCTACCTACTGGGATACTGAAGCATACTGTTTGCCTTTCTACCTAGCAACGGCGCAGCCAGAGGTGGCGAAGAACTTGTGTTTGTACCGTTACAAGCAGCTCGACAAGGCCATTGAAAATGCAGTCAAGCTTGGTTTTACCGACGGCGCAGCATTGTACCCGATGGTAACGATGAACGGTGAAGAATGTCACAACGAGTGGGAGATCACTTTCGAGGAGATCCACCGCAATGCAGCCATCGCATACGGCGTGTTCGATTACATACGTCACACACAAGATTGGGACTATTTGGCCGAAGGAGGATTTGAAGTCCTTCTAGGCATTAGCCGATTCTGGTCGCAACGTGTGAATTGGTCACAGGAGAAAGAGGCCTACGTGATGCTAGGTGTAACCGGGCCGAACGAGTACGAGAATAACGTCAACAACAACTGGTACACCAACCGAATGGCGGCGTGGACCTTAGAATGGACACTTGAAGCCCACAATTGGCTGAAAGAAAATACTGCGGACGCGCTAAGCGCTATCACCACCAAGACTGCCCTGAACGCAGATACAGAATTCGCAAAGTGGAGTGATATCATCGCGAAGATGTACTATCCGAAAAGCGAGAAATTGGGCGTGGTGTTGCAGCAGGACGGCTTCCTAGACAAGAAGCAACTCACCACCGACGACCTCTGCCTGGACGAGCGTCCGATCAACCAACATTGGAGCTGGGACCGCATCTTGCGTTCGATCTTCATTAAGCAAGCGGATGTACTGCAGGGCTTCTACTTCTTGAATCATCTTTATGAGGAAGAAGAAGTAAAGCGCAACTTCGACTTCTATGAGCCGAAAACCGTTCACGAGAGCTCGTTGAGCCCGTGCGTGCACGCTATTCTTGCGGCGCAGATTGATTACCCAGAGAAAGCATACGAAATGTATATGCGTACTTCTCGTTTGGACATCGACGATTACAACCGCGAGGTTCAAGAAGGGTTGCACATCACCTCGATGGCGGGAACTTGGATGTCAGTAGTTCAGGGATTCGGCGGTATGAAGATTCGCGACGAGGAGTTGCATTTCACCCCAAAGCTTCCTGCACAGTGGAAGGGCCTCTCCTTCTCCATCCTATGGAGAGGCGCTACACTCAAAGCCAACCTGACAGCAGAAGGCATGACCATCGAAAACGTCAGTGGCGCCACAGCCAAATTCACGATCGACGGACAGTGGTTTGAAGTAGCCGCAGGCGAAAAAGCAACAACTGCTGCTGCTGCACTTGCTTAATCATTTGATATTATTTTAGAAAGGCGCCACATGCGCCTTTTTTTAGCCCACAGAACATGAAGAAATTTTTAACGGTAATCTCCATCAGTGCAGCACTCGCTGCCTGTGAAATTCCGCCCTCAGCACCCCTTCGCATGCAAGCCTCGGACCTGGCTTCGCCGCACGTTCATCACGGTACACAGAGTGCATTTGTTGTACATGACTATGCAAACGGCCTCCTCGAATTACCAAGTGGTCTAGACTACGACGGAGAAGTGATCACGGGTACCCTCGAGCATGAACTGAACTTCGCACATATTGATGGGGAGGGCGAAGACCTATTTGTACCCTTCTTTAGGGGGGCTAAGCGTGCCATCACCTTGAGCATTCCTGGTTTCGAAGGAGAAGAGGTGAAGGTCAAAGGTGTGTTTAACGCCTGGAACAGTAATGCCACTTTCTTGAAATGGACCGGCAACGCCTGGGAAGCACCGCTAGTACTTGCGCCCGGTGAATATGTCTACAAACTCGTGGTGAACGGCGAAGAAGTATTGGATCCCTCGAATGAAGTAACCGTTTCTAATGGATTTGGAAGCTTCAACAATGTTTTAACCGTGGAAGGGGGCGGCGGTGAAGCCCCTGTAGCCATTGATTTCCAATTCGTGCATGAAGGCGCCCTGCGATTTTCGAGCATCCCGGAAGACCAAGAAGTTTTGGCATTCTTCAACAACCGCGTAATTGACGTTATACGCGATAAGGATGGGCTAAGCATTGCTGTTCCTGCAGATGCCGAGGAATGGGAACGTGGATGGATCAGATTATATACCGCGAGAAACGGCCAGCAAGGCGGAGATTGGTTGATCCCTTTGAAGTTTGGCGAGGTGGTTCGTGATACAAAGGAATTGGACCGTAAAGATTGGCACACTTCCATCATGTATTTCGCGATGGTGGACCGATTCTACAACGGCAACACTGAAAACGATCAGCCCGTTCAGGACTCCACCGTGCATCCTCGTGCCAACTATCAAGGAGGAGATGTCGAGGGATTGCGCCAAAAATTGGCCGATGGATATTTTGATGCGCTCCATACCAACACGCTTTGGATCAGCCCAATCACACAAAACCCAGAAAATGCTTGGGGACTGTGGAACCAAGGAGGACCCGTAAGTACGTTCTCAGGATACCACGGATATTGGCCTGTGAGCAATATCAAACCGGACCACCGTTTCGCTTCTCCTGAAGAGCTGCATTTGTTCCTCGACGATGCCCATGCAAAGGAACAAAATGTACTTCTGGACTATGTGGCCAACCACGTCCATGAATTACATCCGTTGTACCAGAAACACCCAAATTGGGCCACCAACAAATACACGGCAGACGGACAACTCAATACCCAACTTTGGGACGAGGAACGCTTGACGACTTGGTTCGACACCTTCATGCCGACCCTCGAACTTCGTAACGATTCCGTCGCAGAACTCATGAGCGATAGCGCCCTGGTGTGGATCACAGAATATGATTTCGACGGCTTCCGTCACGATGCCACCAAGCACATCCCGATGAATTTTACGCGTTTGCTCACAGCGAAAATTCGTGCTGCAAGCGATGACCATGTGTACCAGATTGGGGAAACCTACGGCTCGGATGAGCTCATTGCCAGCTACGTCGGTAGCGGCAAAGTCGATGCCCAATTCAACTTCAACCTCTACGATGCCGCATTCGAAGCGTTCACGCAAGAAGGGGCCGCCTTCGACCGATTGCGTAAGGCTTTAGAGAGCAGCCTGACCTACTACGGCCACCACCATTTGATGGGTAATATTTCCGGCAATCAGGACAAGCCGCGCTTCTCTTCCATGGCCTCTGGACACCTCAGCATGAGTGAAGACAGCAAGCTAGCCGGTTGGACACGCGAAATTCCAGAACCTACAGAGCGTGGGTATAGAAAAATGGCCGCCATGCACGCCTTCAATATCGCAGTTCCAGGCATTCCTATCCTCTACTACGGCGACGAGATTGCCCTTCACGGGGGGAACGACCCGGACAACAGAAAGATGATGCCATTCGACTTTTCACCACGCCAGCAGGAGCTTTTTGATCGCATTGCGCAATTGAATGAAACTCGAAGCCAATTCATGGCCTTGAATTACGGTTCTACCACGTTACATCAACCAGAACCGCACCTGCTCATCATTGTGCGCAAGTACATGCAACAAGAGGTGCGCTTCTTCTTTAACAACAGCAATGAAGACCGCTACCTACAAGAATGGGACATCACTGTTCCTGCAGACGACTTTACTTCCCAAACAGAAATTTTAGAACGTGAATAAATCAATCATTACACTATTGGCAGCAGCCTTGACTTTAGCGGCTTGTAACACGCCGGAATCGGTACCAGAAACCGCTTCAACTTGGGAAGACGCAAAGCTTCCAGAGTGGGCCAAGGACGCTAACATTTATGAAGTCAACATCCGTCAATACACGCCGGAAGGAACCTTGAATGCCTTTAAGGAGCACCTCCCTCGCTTGGCGGAGATGAACGTGGATATCCTTTGGTTCATGCCCATCCAACCTATTGGTGAGCGCAACCGCAAAGGCGAGCTAGGTAGCTATTATTCTATCCAAGATTACACCGCGGTCAACCCAGCTTTTGGAACGGTGGAAGATTTTAAAGCCATCGTGGACGAGGCACACGCGCTTGGCATGCATGTGCTTCTGGATTGGGTCGCCAACCACAGTGCTTGGGACCACCCTTGGGTAGAAACGAACGACGATTTCTACACGCGCGATGAGGACGGCAGCTATCCTATGGAAGCCATCGGAAACGACGGCGGCAAAACGGGTTGGACAGACGTGGCAGATTTAAATTACGACGCCCCGCTTTTGATCGACTCTATGGCGGCAGAAATGGACTGGTGGGTAAGCAACACGGGCATCGACGGATTCCGTTGTGATATGGCCGGAATGATACCTTATGCCTTCTGGGAGCATACTATTCCTATGCTGCGCGCGAAGCACGGACCCCTTTTCTTCCTCGCTGAATGGAACGAGCCGCATTTGCTCAGCACTTTCAATGCAGATTACGGGTGGGAGTTGCACCACATGATGAACGACATCGCCAAAGGCCACAAGAGCGTCTATGATCTTGAGGTATATGCTGCTAAAAACGATACGGTTTATAGCGATGATGCAATGAAGTTGTACTTCACCTCCAACCACGACGAAAACAGCTGGCAGGGCAGTGCTATTGAGCGCATGGGCAACGATGCACGCGCCTTCTTTGCGCTTGCCTTCATGATGGACCAAAGTTTCCCATTGTTGTACACCGGTCAAGAAGCTGGGATCGATTTCAGATTACCATTCTTTAGCAAGGATACGGTGGGTGTGAATTGGTCCGAGAATACCGACCATGCAGATTTCTATGCCTCCCTTTTTGAATTAAAGCACAACCATCCTGCTTTGTGGAACGGCGCATACGGCGGGAAAATGAGTTTGACTACAGATACTATGGCGAACACTGTGATGATCGCTAGAACGCTAGGTGAAGACCACGTAAACGGCTATTTCGCCTTCGGTGGCGGTGAAATTATTGCTGATGAGGACGCAGGAGAATTGGTTATTGCTATACACGGAGCGAAAATCTACACTAAAACTTTGGCGGCTAACGAGTAACTTTAAGCTCCCAAAAGAACCACCGCATGTACAAGATCACAGGAAAAAACACCTTTGAAGTTGCGCCAGATACCAACCCGGCTGAAGGGTTACTCGACGGCACCTATTACAACCTGGACATCGAAAAGATGGACGGTCGTACTTGGCACATTTTGAAGGACCACAAATCCTACTACGTGCAATGGGTGGAGCGCAGCGAAGACGGTAAGACCTTTACGTTGAAAATCAACGGCCAATTGCTCGAGCTAAATGCCAAGGACCACTATGACCTACTCCTAGAGCAAATGGGCATGTCTGCGGCAAACACCGCGAAGGCTATTAAACTCAAGGCGCCTATGCCCGGCAAGGTACTCGACGTGATGGTGCAGCCCGGTCAAACAGTTGCCAAAGGTGAAGGACTACTCATCCTGGAAGCCATGAAAATGGAGAACATGCTCAAGGCCGAACAAGACGCAACGGTAAAATCCGTGAACGTTTCGGTGGGTGATGCTGTTGAAAAGAATAACGTACTAATTGACTTTGAATAACATGAAAAAAATACTCCTACTATCAGCGCTAGGCGCTATCGCATTTAGCTGCAGCCAGCCTGCCGAAGCGCCAGCAGAAAACCACGAAGGCCACGAACACAACCACGAGAGCATGGCTCCTGAGGAAATGAATCAAGCCACCGGCCGCGTATTCTTTGCGAATCTTGAAAACGGCGATACCGTTACCAACCCTGTTTATATCGAGTTCGGCGTGGAAGGCATGGAATTGCGCCCAGCAGGTGAGATCTTGGAGGGCACCGGTCACCACCACCTATTGATCGGCAATGCATTTCTCGCAAAAGGTGAAGTTGTTCCTGTGGATAGCGTAAATATCCACTACGGTGGCGGACAAACTTCGGATACCGTAACTCTCCCTATGGGTGAGGTTCGTTTGGGCATGCAATTCGCCAACGGCGTACACGCTTCTTACGGCCGCGACATGAGCGCCTCGATCAAGGTGTTTGTGAAGTGAAATTTCCACGATTTGAATAGCAAAAAGCCACCCTCCGGGTGGCTTTTTAGTTGATATCAATTAATCCATCGGATACGCACGCTCCACCGGCCATTCGTCATCGTAACCGTCTTCCCAACGTTTAGTGGCTAATTCTGAAGGAGTACTCAAACACGCATCTAACTCTCTGCGAATTCCCTCGACATCCATGTCTTGGCCAATAAACACGAGCTCGTTTTTCCGGTCACCGAATGTACTGTCCCATCCAGATTCAATGTGTGCCTGATTCTCCACAAACGAAGCAAACTGCGTGCGTTTCTCAAAGCTCATACTGCTCCACCAGACTCCGGCACTATCCGCTCGTAGGCTACCACCGGCCTGGCTCCAAACCATCGCCTGACCAGGTCTTGATGACAACCAAAACAATCCTTTACTGCGAATGATCGTCGTCGGAAACTTCCTTTGGACGTAGTCCCAGAATCGGACTGCATCGAAAGGACGCTTGCTTTTGTAGACAAACGAAGAAATACCATATTCCTCCGTCTCCGGCGTATGGCCTTCCTTCTTAAGCTCTTCGATCCAGCCAGCGCTCTGCTCAGCCTCCTCAAAATCAAAAAGCCCGGTGTTCAATATCTCCTTCGGCGCGACTTTGCTAAAGCTCGATTCCACAATCTTCGCCCCAGGGTTTAATTTATGGATGGCCGCACGCAACACACCCAAATGTTCCTTGGATACTAAATCGGTCTTGTTGAGCACAATGACGTTTGCAAATTCAATCTGGTCGGTCAGCAAATTCACGATGGTACGGAAATCACCCTCCATATCGGTAAGGTCACGATCCATAAGCGTCTCAGGGCTGCCAAAATCGTTGAAGAAATTGAACGCATCGACCACGGTCACCATCGTATCTACGTAGCTGAATCTCGATAAATCTATCCCGTTTTCCTCGTCTACGAAAGAGAAAGTCTGCGCCACGGGAACCGGCTCGCTGATCCCGGTACTCTCAATCAAGAGGTAATCGAACCTATTCTCCTTAGCAAGGCGCTCGACCTCTACCATCAAATCTTCACGAAGTGTACAACAGATACATCCATTACTCATCTCCACGAGCTTCTCTTCAGTACGCGACAAGGTATTCTCGCTTTTCACGAGGTCCGCATCTACATTAACCTCGCTCATGTCGTTGACAATCACCGCGACTTTCAGTCCTTCTTTGTTATGCAAAATATGGTTGAGCAGCGTAGTCTTACCCGCACCTAAAAACCCACTAAGCACCGTTACTGGTAATTTCTTTTGATGTGTCATTATTCCCGTTTAAAGGAACAAATTTAACTCTTTTTGCAACATCGTTGCATTTATAGACTGCCCATTTCCTAAACACCCATAACCAATAATCCCACCACATTTACGTTAAGTCTTCATGGAAGCATTTATCACCGACCTCTTTATGAAATGTGTCTACATCCTGCAAGTGATGGGCGGCGCACCGGGCGAATACGGCTACGGCTACTACCTCGCCAACATTCTCGTTTTTGTAGTACTACAACCAGGGCTCATTCTCCTGTTTTTCTTGCTTTGGAGGAGGGAGAGAAGATTGAAGAACGCTCCAAAAACCTAATCAATTACCTTCTCTTAAAGGCGCCAATGGCATCTTTAGCTTCCTTGCTCAGGATCAGCTCTCCGCTAATCGCAGCGCGCTCAGCCAACAATTGGTCCCAATGCTCCGTGCCTTCCCAAAAGACTTTCTTAAGTCCGCGCATGGCAGGAACGGATTTGGTCAACAATCGGCCCACTAAAGCCTCAATGGCTTCATCCATCGCTGCGGCATCTTCGAAAATATCATTGTACAAACCCCGCTGGAAGGCCCACTCTGCAGAGCGCCATTCTGTGGCGTTGATCGCTAAATCTGACATCCCTGCTAACCCGAGCTTGCGCTCCACCGCTGGGCCCACTACAAACGGCCCAATTCCCACTGCCAGCTCGCTGAGTTTCACCGCCGCGTGCTTGGTAGCGTAACAATAGTCTACCGAAGAGGCGAGGCCTACACCACCGCCAACAGCCTTCCCTTGCACTCGGCCGATAATGAGCTTCGGACACTTGCGCATGGCGTTGATCACGTTGGCAAAGCCGCTAAAAAAGACCTTACCCGTATCTAAATCTTCAATGGCTATGAGCTCGTCAAAGCTGGCCCCGGCACAAAAGGCACGTTCGCCCGCACTCTTCACAAGGATGAGTTTTACGGCGTCATTTTCCCCATATTCCGTGATGGTATTGGCCAATTTCGCGAGGACCTTGCCCGGCAAAGAATTGGACAGCGGATGGAAAAATTCAACTGTCGCCAAACCGCGATCGTCAACGGCCACATTTACGCCGCCTTGGTTCACTGCTTCGTTCATAGGTTATAGTATTTGGGTATTGTGTTCTGCTGAATATTCAATTTTAACGAGCATGCTGTGGTAGGCCGCATACCACTGTTTTCCGTGGCTCTTAGCGACTTTATGACGGGCATTCGCGCGCCACTCATTCACCGCCTCCATGCTCTGCCAATAGCTGATAAAGATGCTGCGACCCTCGGCATTATTCACGCTCTCGTACCCCACATATCCTGGAACGTCCCCCACCAAGTGTAGGGTCTCTTCGTTCAATTCCGCATAGCCCTCTCTATCGTCTGAAGGCAGGTAACTGAATATGTTGGCGTACTGTGCGCCTGGAAACCGCTCGAAATTCATCAGCTCTGGTCTAGTTTCTTCACCATGGTCAAAATGGTCGTCACGGCAACTACCTCATCGGTATCGTCGTAGACTTCCACGTAGTATTTCACGATGCCCTTAGCCACATCGTCCTCACTGCGCTTCTCCTGATCGATCTTTTCTTTTACGGTCAATTTTACCCCGATGGTTGCACCCGGGTAGACCGGCTTAGTGAATCGGCATTCATCGATACCGTAGTTCAACAATACCGGACCTTTTGTCGCCTCAACAAACAACCCTGCCGCCTTGCTCAAGACGAAATATCCGTGCGCCACTCGGCCCTCGAAGATGGTTCCCTCGAGCGAAGTCGCGTCCATGTGTGCGTAGAAGTTGTCGCCGCTCACGTTGGCGAAATTCGTAATGTCCGTTTCCGTAACTGTATGCTTTGCAGTGTACACCGTCGCGCCCACTTCCAGCTCTTCAAAATGCTGACGGAATACGTGTGGCACGGCCTCAGGTCGAGATGCGCCAGGCTGGTACTGCTGCGTAATAGCTGTGATATCGTCCGGGTGGCCCTGTATGGCCGTGCGTTGGAGATAATGCAAGACGCCGCGCTTACCGCCCATTTCTTCACCACCACCGGCACGACCTGGACCGCCGTGTTTCATAAGTGGCATCGGAGAACCATGACCGGTACTTTCCTTG
>MDSW01197216.1_pt1 | contig 10594 bp, 8 predicted proteins | sample 811171 | NCBI WGS metagenome assembly MDSW01 (sample SAMN05326641, study PRJNA326480) | marine metagenome | isolation source: seawater | place: Atlantic Ocean: North West | collected 2012 | reverse complement strand
ATGGGCAAATTAATAGCAATTAGACACGGACAAAGTATTTGGAACGCAGAAAACCGTTTCACTGGTTGGGTAGATGTTGATCTATCAGAAAAAGGAGTTCTGGAAGCAGAAAAGTCGGGAAAATTGTTAAAAGATCTAAATTTAAACTACGATATTTGTTTTACTTCGTGTCTTAAGCGAGCAATAAAAACATTAGAAATAGTATTAAAGATTGTTGGTAAAGAGAGTAAATACACAAAAGCCTGGGAGCTTAATGAAAGGCATTATGGGGCCTTCACAGGGCTAGATAAGTTTAAAACCAAAGAAAAACTAGGTGAAGAAAAGTTTAATCAGTACAGAAGGTCTTGGGATAATCCTCCACCAGTTCTGGATAAAGAATCAAAATATAGTTCGCACAACGATTCTTTGTATAAAGGGTTAAAAAGTGTACCTAATACAGAGTCTCTTAAAAATACTTATGATCGAGTTATACCTTATTTTCAAAAAAATATTCAAGAACATCTAAAACAAAATAAAAATATAATTATATCAGCACACGGAAACTCTTTGAGAGCTTTATGTAAATATTTATTTAACATTTCTGATAAAAAAATTAATGAGTTAGAAATTCCCACAGGAAATCCTTTGATAATTTTTTTTGACAAAAGTTTAAAAGCTGAGAAGTATTACTACTTAGACAAAGAAAGAGAAAAAAAAATTATATTTAATCAATAATTTTTTTTTTTAAAAGTTTCTCATAAATATTTTTGTTATTCAAATGGTAAAATTTTTGTTTACTTTGTAATGCTAAAATATTTTTCTCTAATATTAAATTGTCCCATATCTCATTCATTGAAAAAATCTTCTTTTTAGTATCTTTAAAAACTTTTCTATCTAAGATTTGCATGCCAGTAAAAATAAACTGGTTTGCATTATTGCGACTAATTCTATTATTGCCATCAATGTTGAAATCGCCTTTAAAGGAAGAATCAAAGCTTAGAGACTTGTCAACCAGTAAAAGGCAAGTTTTTTTAGTTTTGTTATAGAGCTGCTCCAATAATTTAAGCTCTTCTTCATATTTTTTGCTCCACACGGTGTCAGGATTTATGACTATAAAAGGATCGTCATTAAAACTTTCTGTACCTTTAAAAATTCCTCCGCCTGTATCAAGAAGTTCACTTCTTTCATTAGATATTGTAATTTTGATTTTTAAATCTTTGTCTTGAATAAAATTCTCAATTTGCTCTGCTAAGTGATGAACATTAATAACTAGTTCTTTTATCCCATGCTCTATCAGCAAGTTAATAGATCTTTCTAAAAGATTATGTTCGCCGATTCTTATTAATGGTTTTGGAATTTTTTGTGTCAATGGTTGCATTCTAGTTCCAAGACCAGCGGCCAGTATCATTGCTTTGCTTATTTTCATTAAAATTTTTTTCTTTTACGTTTCTGTTTAGATATTAACCCATCTATTAAAATTTTTAGATTATAAAATATAGGATTTCTTAATCTCATTTCTATTAATTTCCAAGTGTATGGAAGGAATTGAAGATAATTAGATTTTTTATCTCTTTTGTGTAGCCTTACGAAAATGCCAAGTATTTTTAAATTTCTTTGAACAGATAAAATATCAAAATCATTTTTTAAATTTATTTTTTTAAATTTTGATTTTCTTGAATAATATTTAAATAATTCTTCTTTAGTCTTATTAGGTATTCTAATCCTTACATCATCTATTAAAGAAGCTACATCATATAAAGGGTTTCCTATAATTGCATCTTGAGAGTCGATCACGCCGAATCCTTTTTTAGAAATCATAATATTAGAAGCATGAAAATCTCTGTGTGTAAAATAGTTATTTTTAAAATATAATTTTTTATAAATTTTATTTAACTCTTTTTTAACTTTTGTTTTAATTTGTTTAGCTTTTTTCTTGGTAAATAAATATCTTAAATACCAATCAAAAAATAAATCCGATTCTTTATGTAAATTATAAATATTATATTTTTCAAATTTTATTTTATTTTTTTTAAAATTATATTTTTTTTTTAATCTAATATTTTGCATTTTAATAATTATATCTATTAATTTTTTATAGTTGCTTATCTTGTCCTTTTTATTTTTTATGAAATCATTAAAAGATGTTTTACCAAGATCTGTGATCTCTATGATGTTCTCATTTATTAAGTTTTTCAAAAGTTTAGGTGCCAAAATTCTATTTTTATTTAAGATTTCATTGACTGCACTGTATGTTATTAGATTTTTAAACCTGTCCTTTTTTGCAAGCACAATTATTGAAGATTTAGAGCCTTTCTGAATTCTATAAAATTCTCTAAAAGATGCATCTCCAGAAATTTTTTTTAGTCTATATTGCATTTATTTTGAAATCTTTCCATTTTCCATAACCAGATAAATTTAAATCTCTCTCGTTTTCTTTATCTGTATATTTAAAATTAATCTCAAGTTTATCTTTGCGGTTATCTTTTAAAAGTTCGGGCCATTCAATTATTTTAATTGTTTTTTTTTCATCTTCAAATACTCCTAGCTGTCTTATTTCCTCATTAGTTTTTATTCTATACAAATCATAGTGCATTATTTTAAATGTTTTCATTTCGTACTCATAAACCAAATTAAACGTTGGACTAAGAACTTCTGTTTCTTTAACTTTTTCTCTATTTTGAATATAATTAATAAAATATCTAACAAATGTAGTTTTCCCTGTACCTATTTCTCCATAAAGAAATATACAGTCTTCTTTTGAAGTCTCATTTGCAATTTTTTTTGAAATTAAACTTAAATGTTCTAAAGATTTAATAATCATTGGCTACTGAACTAGTAGCGATAGCTATCAGGTTTAAATGGTCCAGACGTTTTAACATTAATATAATCTGCTTGTTCTTTTGATAATTTTGTTAATTTGGCTCCAACTTTTTCTAAATGTAAATTTGCTACTTTTTCATCTAGATGTTTTGGTAAAACATAAACTTTATTTTGGTATTTGTCTGAATTATTCCACAACTCAATTTGAGCAATAACTTGGTTAGTAAACGACGCACTCATAACAAAACTTGGATGTCCTGTAGCACAGCCTAAATTAACTAATCGACCTTCTGCTAATAATATAATTCTTTTTTTATCTGGAAGTTCTATTTCATGAACTTGAGGCTTAATTTCTTTCCACTTATAATTCTTTAAAGAATCTACCTGAATTTCATTATCAAAATGGCCTATGTTACAAAGTATAGCACGATCTTTCATTTTTCTCATATGATCTGCTGTCACAATATCTTTATTTCCCGTAGCAGTGACTACAATATCTGCATCCTTAATAACTTCATCCATTAAAACTACTTCATATCCTTCCATGGCAGCTTGTAAAGCACATATCGGGTCGGCTTCAGTAACCATTACTCTCGCCCCGCTTTGTCTTAAAGATGCAGCGCTCCCTTTTCCTACGTCTCCAAAACCAGCAACGATTGCAACTTTGCCCGACATCATAATATCTGTAGCTCTTTTAATGCCATCAACTAAACTTTCCCTACAGCCATATAAATTATCAAACTTTGATTTTGTTACAGAGTCGTTTACGTTTATTGCAGGGACTAATAATTTTTTTTCTGCCTCCATTCGCTTTAAAGCCTTTACCCCAGTCGTAGTTTCTTCGGAAACTCCTTTTACAGACTTAAGCATATCTTTGTGCTCTTTGTGCATAATAGCGGTTAGATCGCCACCATCATCAAGAAGCATATTAGCTTTCCAATCTTTTTTTCCTTCGATAGATTGTTTTACACACCACCAATACTCTTCTTCCGTTTCACCTTTCCAAGCAAAAACTGGAATTCCAGCTTTTGCTATTGCTGCCGCTGCATGATCTTGTGTAGAAAAAATATTACAAGAAGACCATCTTACTTGTGCTCCTAAAGCAACAAGAGTTTCAATTAAAACTGCTGTCTGTATAGTCATGTGAAGGCACCCTATTATTTTTGCTCCTTTAAGAGGGGATTTACCTTTATATTCTTTTCGTAATGCCATTAGACCTGGCATTTCTGTTTCAGCTAATGAAATCTCTTTTCGACCAAAATCGGCTAGATTTATATCTTTTACTTTATAATCTTGTGACATAATAAATTTTTCTTTTAACAATATAACTAAATCTTATCAAGCAACAATCCTAACTTAATTTAGGTAGCAAAACTTCTATTTGTGCTCCTTGTTTTTTAGCTCTGTTAGAAGCTGATATTGAACCTTTATGAAGTTCAACTATATTTTTTACGATATTTAGACCAAGTCCTGAATGTTCTCCAAAATTCTTTGGTCTATTACTATAAAATCTTTTAAAAATTTTTTGAGGTGAAGACTCAGAAAAGCCAGGTCCTTCATCTTTTACCAAAAGAACAAAATTATTTTTTGTTTCATTTATTTCAATATCTATTTTGCCATTATTTTTACTGAAAGAAACTGCATTGTCCAACAAGTTGGCAACGACTTGTTCAAGTCTATTCTCTATTCCTAAAACAAAAAATCTTTTTCCATTCTTTTTTTTATGAATAATATTAATATTTATGTTTTTGTTTTGAACAGAAAGATCTTGATTAAAATCTTCAATTACGCTTCTTACAACAGAATCTAAATCTATTTTTTTCATTTTTTCTCTAGATAAAGATGCCTCATCTTTTAACATTTGTGAGTAATCTGTTATGAGTCTCTCAATTCTTTCAACATCATGATTAATTATTTCAAATAATTTTTCTCTCTCTTTTTGTTGTTGAGTTTTATCAAGCAACTCTGAGGCTCCTTTCAGAGATGCAAGTGGATTCCTGATTTCATGAGCTAAATCTGTAGAAAATGTTTCAGCACGATTTGTTCTCTTTTGAAGCTCTGTTGTCATTTCATCGATTGATTTCGTAAGTTTACCAATTTCATCTCCTCTTACAAAAAATTTATCTACATTCACAGGCGTATCTGCTTTAGCTTTTATAGATTCTGTAAATAAAACTAAAAATTTGATGGGCTTTAGAATATATTTATTTAAAAAAAGAGAAAATATTAAAATAACTAATGCTACAGCTAAAACTGTTCTTATTATAAAATTTTTTCTTTCTTCTACTGCAAATAAAATATCATTAGCTTGTTCTGTTACTACAATGTATCCTACTTTTTTATTATTAACCTTAACTTTATCTAGTGTGCTTACAAAAAAATTATTATTAAATTCTTTTTCAAACACTATCGGGCGGTCTTGATACTTTTTTGATATTGTATCCTTGATTAAAATTTCATCTTGAGAATTTTTATTTTTTGAATTTTCTTCGACTTTATTTTGATTTTTTTTTATACCATCAATGCTTGATTCTATTATGGAGTCTGACTTAGAAAAAACAGTTTGATCTAAATCTAAAATGTTTGTATCGCCTATAATATTTCCTTCATTATTATAAAATCTAACTCTATCTAGGCTTTGAAAAAGAAATCTAGTTGATAGTAAAAAAGTCTTGATATTTTCTTTTTCAAATTTAACATTTAATCTTTGCAAATGATCGGATGTATTTTTAATTATGGTAATATGATTAGTTGTTCTTTTTTTAACCAAGTTAGGTTGGACTGCTTTTAAATAAAGTATCGTAAAAAGGCCTAGTATAGAAAAAACTAGTAAATTAAATAACAAAAACTTTCTTAGTATTGATGCTGATTTTTTCTGCTTCATTATTAACTAACATTCCATCTATATCCGCTTCCATACCTAGTTTCAATTGCAGAAAACTTATCGTCTACTTTTTTAAACTTTTTTCTGATACGTTTTACATGGCTATCTATTGTCCGATCCTCTATTTCTGTATTTTCTTTATAAGCTATGTCCATCAAATGCGCTCTCTCTTTGATAACACCAGGTCTCTTAGCTAGTTCTTTAACTATTAAAAATTCTGTAGTAGTTAGTTTCTCTGGTAAAGCTTTACCTCCCCACTCACATTCTAATTGAGATGAATCCAACCTAAGCTTGCCATGTGTAATGACATTCTTGGAGTCATCAATTACATCAGTTTTTTTTCTTAACTGAACTCTGATCCTTTCAATTAACACCTTAGTGGAAAATCCTCCCGATTTTTTCACAAAATCATCAGCGCCCAACTTAAGTCCAAGAAGTTCGTCTACCTCTTCATCCTTGGATGTCAAAAAAATTATAGGAATAGACATTTTCTTTTTTAATTTTTTTAAAAGTTCTTCGCCATCCATTCTAGGCATTTTAATATCTATAACTGCTAAATCAGGTGGATTTCTTGTCAAACCAACTAAAGCAGATTCTCCATCAATATAAGTTTGAACTTTAAAACCTTCTCGTTCTAAGGCAATGCTTATACCTGTAAGAAGATTTCGGTCGTCATCTACAAGAGCAATTGTTTGTGACATATATAAAATTTAATAATCCTAATTAAATTGTCAAAATTTAGGCGTTTACAAATTTAATTAGTGTGCTTCTCCCCAATTATACCCCGAATTTACTGTAACTTCTAATGGTATTGAAAATATGTGATGATCAGAATTTGAAACTGAGGACATTGCTTTCTTTATAGTTTTTTCAACATAATCTTTGCTTTCTTCTGAGCTTTCAAAAATTAACTCATCATGAATTTGAAGTAATAGTTTTGTTCTAAATTTTTTGTCTTCTTTAATTAAATTGTTCATCTTAATCATTGCCAATCTTATAATATCTGCAGCAGAACCTTGGATAGGCGCATTGATTGCTGCTCTTTCTTGAAAGCTTCTTACGCTAAAATTTTTATCATTAATTCCTCTTAGATGAATTCTCCTTCCAAAAATATTGTTTACGTATCCATTTTTTCTACAAAATTTAATCGTATAATTCATATACTCTTTTATTTCAGGAAATTTTTTAAAATAGGCATTAATGAAATCTAGGGCTTCTTGATTTGAAACTGATATTTGTTTAGCCAATCCATACTGAGTAATTCCATAAATAATTCCAAAATTTATCGCTTTTGCTTTTCTTCTAAGTTCATTTTTAACTGACTTAATAGGAACATTAAAAACCTGACTTGCAGTTAGGCTATGAATGTCTTCATTGTTTTTAAATGCTTTTTTTAATTCCTTTACTCCTGCCATGTCAGCTAAAATTCTCATTTCAATTTGATCATAATCTGCTGATATTAAGACGTTATTTTTTTCGGCCACAAAAGCCTTTCTTATTTCTCTGCCATCTTCGGTTTTAATTGGGATATTTTGTAAATTTGGATCACTAGAAGCCAATCTTCCCGTATTTGTGGCTGCTAGTAGGAATGATGTATGCACTCTTTTTGTTTTCTTGTTTATATGGTCTTGTAGGGCATCAGAATAAGTATTTTTTAATTTTGACAACTGTCTCCACTCCAAAACCAAATTTGGAAATTTATGGCCTGTATATGCCAAATCTTCGAGCACATTTGCGCTTGTAGCTAAACTCCCTTTTTTTGTTTTTTTGAGTTTTGCTATTTTGAGTTCATTATATATGATCTCTCCAAGCTGTTTAGGTGATCCAATGTTAAATTCTCTTCCTGCCAAAGAATAAATTTTTTCTTCTATTTTCTTTATTCGTTCCTCAAACTTTTTTGACAACTTTTGAAGATGGGATTTATCTATCTTTATTCCATTGATTTCTATTTCAGATAATAGTTTAACCATTGGTTTTTCGAAAACTTCATAAATTTTATTTAACTTTTCTTTGTCCAACCTTGTTTTGAGATTATTATATAGTCTTAAGGTAACGTCAGCGTCTTCAGCTGCATATTCGGTCGACTCTTTAAGATTAATATCGCTAAAACTAATCTTACTTTTGCCAGAACCTACTACATCTTTATAAGAAATTGTTTTGTGGTTTAAGTGAATTTCTGAAAGTATATCTAAGTTATGTCTATTAACTCCTGCGTCCAATGTGTAAGAAATTAACATTGTGTCTTCCATAGATTCAATTGTTATTCCATGCTGTTTTAAAACTGTATAATCAAATTTAATATTCTGACCAACTTTTTTAATACTAGGATCTTCTAAAATAGGTTTAATTTTTTCCAAAACTAATTCTTTCTTAAGTGCTTTTATATTTTTGTGGCCAATTGGAATATAGCAAGCTTTGTTAGGTTTATAACTAAATGACACTCCTACTAAATCAGTTTCAATTGGGTTTAAAGAAGAGGTTTCTGTGTCAAAAGAAATGATTGATTGTTCTCCCAAAATTTTTAACCATTTTTCTAAGTCTTTTTCATTAACAATACTTTCATAAATTTTGGTGTTTATCTGTTCTAACTTTTGTTGGTTTTTTTTGATATCAGTCTTTTCATTTTTAGCTTCTCCATAAAAACTTATAGCTCTACTTAATAGTCTATTGAATTCCATTTCTCTAAGAAATTCAAAAAGTTTATCTTTTTTAACATCTCTTAGTATAAAATCATTTGGATTGTTTTTAACTGGAACATCATTTTTTAATGTTACTAATTGCCTGCTTAGAAGTGCTTTGTCTTTATTTTTTAGTAAAGTTTCTTTTCTTTTTTTTTGAGGAATCTGGTCAGCTTTGTTAAGCAAGTTATCCAAATTTTTATATTTAACGATTAATTCCGCTGCTGTTTTAATTCCAATACCTGGAACCCCAGGTATATTATCTGAGGAATCTCCGGCTAAGGATTGCACGTCTATAACTTGCTCAGGTTTAACACCAAATTTTTCTATAACTTCTTTTTCTCCCAAAACCTTAAATTTAACTGGATCATACAATCTTACTTTGTCTGAAACTAACTGCATCAAGTCTTTGTCAGACGATATAATGGTGACCCTGGCGCCTGCGTTAACTATTTGTTTGGCGTAAGTTGCTATCAAATCATCTGCTTCGTAGTTTAAAAGCTCAATTGAAGGCAAGTTAAATGCTTCAACAGATTTTCTAATGTACTCAAATTGGGGGGCAAGATCTTCTGGTGGATCACTACGATTAGCTTTGTAATCTTTGTAAATTTCATTTCTAAAATTTTTTCTTGCTGAATCAAATATTACAGCAAAATGAGTAGGCTTATGTTCTGAGTCATCTGACCTAGAATCTTCCAGTAGCTTAAATAGCATTGAACAAAAACCACTTACTGCACCAGTAGGAAGTCCATCGCTTTTTCTAGAAAGTGGTGGCAATGCATAATATGCTCTAAAAATGTAACCAGAACCATCTATCAAATAAAAGTGGTCTGATTTTTTTAATGAACTCATATATTCATAATACCTTAAAATTTTTTATGATATAATTAAATAAGTTTATGAATAAAATCGCTTTAACTGTTGAAAATCTCACTAAGATCTATTTGGGAAATAAAAAAAAACAAACCCCAAAACGAGCTTTGAATAATTTAGAGTTTAAAGTTGAACAAGGTGAAATATTTGGTCTTCTTGGTCCAAACGGAGCTGGAAAAACAACTTTTCTTAATATTCTTGGAGGAACAGTCGTAAAGTCAGAAGGTAAGGTTGAAGTTTGGGGGTATGATCTTGATAAGAATCCAAGACAAGTAAGAGGATCAATTGGAATAGTTCCCCAAGAAGTAAATTTGGATGCTTTTTTTAGTCCAAAAAAATTACTAGAATTGCAAGCTGGACTTTATGGTGTCCCAAAAAATAAAAGAATTACCGAAATAATTCTAAAAATGGTTTCATTGGAAAAGCAGTCTAATTCATATTCTAGAAGTTTATCAGGTGGAATGAAAAGACGCTTATTAATTGCAAAAGCAATGGTTCATCAACCTCCAATTTTAGTTTTAGATGAACCAACGGCAGGGGTAGATGTTGAATTAAGAAAAAATCTTTGGGAAAATGTGAGAGAATTAAATAGAGTAGGTGTAACAATAATTCTTACAACTCATTATCTTTTTGAAGCCCAAGAAATGTGTGATCGTATAGCAATAATTAATAAAGGGAATTTAGTTGCTCTAGACACCACTCAAAAACTACTAGATAAAGTTAAAACAAAAAAAATATTTTTTAAAGTCAAAAAAATTAATAACATAGATAGTTTAAAATTGAATGGAACCAGCTTCTCTATAAATAAATCTAATAATTCAATCACAGCGATTTATGAAAAAAAATTGCATAAATTTGATGATATTTTACAAGTTTTGAAAAAAAATAACTTGGAAATACTAGATATTTCAACAGATGATGGCGATTTAGAAGATGTTTTTATACAACTAACAAATAACTAGATTTAATTGAAAAAAAAAGTAAATATAGCAGTATGGAATTGATAAAAACAATTAAACAATCGCAAATAACAAAAAGTATATTTTTTGCATTAATTGGAACAATCGCTCTAGCGATATCATCTAAAATAAAAATTCCATTCTATCCAGTGCCTATGACTATGCAAACATTTGTTGTAGTTATAATTGGTATTGCTTTTGGTTGGAAATTAGGTTTGGCTACAATTTTTGCGTACTTGTTTGAGGGTGCGGTAGGACTTCCAGTTTTTGCAGGTACTCCTGAAAAAGGGATTGGATTAAGTTATATGATAGGTCCGACCGGTGGGTATTTAGTTGGATTTATTTCAGCAGTATTTATTTCTGGTTTTGTTAACTTAAATAAAAATATATTTATTAAGTTT